>Ga0265293_10004843_pt1 | contig 23206 bp, 27 predicted proteins | sample Munlanlewell138R_FD_192505 | JGI IMG/M metagenome (GOLD analysis project Ga0265293, IMG submission 192505) | Leachate microbial communities from a municipal landfill in Southern Ontario, Canada - Leachate well 138R | ecosystem: Engineered > Solid waste > Landfill > Unclassified | place: Canada... | reverse complement strand
CTAATTTAAGTGAAACTATTGTCTACGAAGCAGGAAGCATACAAAAAATTAATGACAAGGGGGTTACGAGTTCATTAACTTTTATAAGTTATGTGAACCAGGTATTGATGCAAGAAGAAACCAAAAATAAATTAAGAAAACTGAGTACCCTGATGGGTGTAGCCAGAGGAGTGAGTAAACTAGGTTGGGGTATAGGCAAAACTGCGGCTAAAACAGGATTTAAAGCAGGCAAAGGTGCTATGAATCTAATGGGGGGTCCAGTGGGCGCCCTTATATATGGTAGCACAGGCTTGGCAATTGGTGCAAAAACATACAAGGATACAGGCGACCTGACTACCGCAGTAACCTCTGGAATAGGATCCGGGTTGGCCAATGCAGCTACATATGGAGCTGCTTCTCTAGGTGTAAAAGGTCTCAGTAGAATGGCCCCGGGTAAAATAGGAAAATTTCTAAGGTCAGATGCAGGAAGTTTTGCAGGTTATATGGGGTTGGGCGCTATCCCAGGTTTTTACAGTTCCCAGGAAAGAATGGCCAATGCCATCACCGGAGGTATTGCCGGAGCTGGTGGTTATATCCATGACGCTATAAAAGGAACCCCGGGGGAAAGCCCTTTTAAAATAGCTCAGGAGCATTCGGCTAGAATGCAGGAAGCAACAGAACAGAGGTCCCTAGCTGAGCAAGGTGAAAGTAACTATTTAAGCAAACTTGCTGATATGCAGATGGTGCAGGGAGTAAGGAACTCAATACCTGTAATGAGTATAGACACTATTAAAGAAAAAATGGATAATCTAAGAAGGCAAGCAGAAATAGAAGATAGATATAGAAACCCAGGAATAATGGGTATGACACCAATAAGATAAAGCTGCACTGAGAGAGGCTGTGTTTGCTTTTTGTTATAGTTTAACCTCCATTCAAATTTAGGATACCGGTCCCATGCCATAAGACCGGTGTCCTTTTTTTATTTCGTTTGGAGTTTATCAAAAAACTTGGTAAAATAGATAACATGAATATTAAAGACTTGGCAAAAAAACATGTTTTAGAGGTAGCTGTTCCAGGAAAACCAGATACCAAGAAAAGACCCAGAGCGGTCATAAATCCAAAGACCGGTAAACCTATAGTCTATGGGATCGATGGTTTTGCTGAAAACAGAGTAGTAAGTTATATGAAGAGCCATTTCCCAGCCGAGCTCGTCCAGGGGCCGGTTCATTTATTTCTTACCTTTGTGTACCCTTATCCAGGGTGGCTAAGGAAAGACATAAAAATCTATGAGGAAATATTTGGTTCTCCATATATACCAAAAACCTCCACTCCAGATGGAGACAACCTCATGAAGTTCACTAAGGACAGTATGAATAAGTTCTTCTGGAAAGACGATTCTCAGGTATATCGGGAAGTAATAGAAAAATATTATGGACCAGACCCAGATCCTTACACCATCATAAAAATAGAATATCTTTTGGAACCTATAAAGGATATTGGGGCGAAAGCTAAGAAGCTTATAAACAAAAAATAGGAGGTTACACATGGCTTTAGAAACATTGAAAGATGTAAAGGAAATCGGAGGATTTAAAATTCTGCGAAAGGCAGAAAGACCATTAAAACAAGACGGAAGCGTTGACTGGGAAAAGTATGATGCTTTAAAAAATGTTATACCTATTGCCATTGACGACGACTTAAACACAATTTCCTTCAAAATTCAAAATGGCCCTATTAAAGAAGTAGGTGCCAATGGATGCCAGGTGGACACCTTAATCCATGCAGCTAAGGAAATAATTGGTTCGTTAAACGCCAAATTCCCATGTAAAGAAAATGAAACCTGTCTCTACCACCTTAATAAGGCGTTACAAGCTTTAGAAGATAGAAAAAAAGATAGAGAATTAAGAGAAGTAGAAGGTTTAAACCAAAAATAGGAGGAGTTAATGGACACAATGGAAATTTTAGCAGGAACAGTTGAAACTGTAGTAGATCCAACCACTTCAAGTTGGTGGCCAGTAGTATCAGTGCTATTGACAGTAGCTGCAATAACAATAACCCACTATGTGGAACAGAGAAAATCCGGTGCAAAAACAGGAACCGCTGTTGCAAATGCGTTTCTTCTGGCTATGTCATCCATGGCAGTTAAGGAAAAAATGCTGGATAACGGTGAGAAGTTTGATGAAAAACTGAAAGACAAATTAAAGAAGGAAGCAGAAAAACGCGACCTACCTGTAGAACTTGTGGAGGTAGGTAATACCGTAATTGATAAAATTAATGAGAAAGAAATCCCTATCAGTGTGAAAGGGACAAAACACAACTTCAAAATACAGGACATTATAAATACAGGCAATGTATTGCGTAGTGCTATAAAACTATTTAAGAAGTTTTAATTACAGGGTGGGCAAAATATGATTTTAGGATTCAGGGGATCTCTTATAGCTACAACAGTTAGTGACTCGGGGGATCTCCCTGTATCTGCCCTGAACTTAGAAATAGTGGAGTTCAAAGCCTTGGGCGAGGCCTTAGAAAAAGAACTCTGCGATAAATCAATATCCGTTATTGATACCTCCGAGTGCTACAACGGAGTAGATTCTTTCATTGATCTGGACGAGATTTTCTGTAAATATCAAAGGGTAGTTACTGAACAGGAAGGAGTAAATCCTTATGACTTTACAAATTACTTTAATGTCACCGCCCTGATTACTGAAAGAGTAAATTCCCACTATATAAAGGCTATGCCTACCTTGCAAGGTATTGATGTAAAGGATGTACCTGAGACAAGATACCAAGCGGCTTTAAGGGTATTATCCACAGTAGGACGCACTGGAAGTAAAGGACTTAATATATTGTTGGAATCTTCCGCGGATCCTGATGATATTACCATAAGAAATTGGGTTGCAGTTCTGTCCTCAGGGGATGCGGTTTCCAAGATTTCTAATTTTGTAGAACTCCGGGAAGCTGTGCATAGAATATTAAACGCAGGTGTCTGGTTACAGCAGGTAAACCCGGTAAACTTGCTATACCAGAAAGGCTTAGGTTGCCTTAGATTCTTTTATGTTACAGGGTTTATAATGCCAAATATATTTCTGGGGTTTGCGCTCTATGATAAAGGCCCCAGATATGTTATGCTTCATTTACCTAATGATTGGAGGATACAAAGATATGAGTGCTTCAATTCTAAGAAGGTGCAGAATGATATTAACATTGGAGATATCTATTTTGTGCTGTCTGAGACTGATACCTACCATGACTGCGATTTAGTAAGACTGGCGTGTAGAAATAAAGTATTATCTTTTACGGGATTACGTGGCGATAATCTCCGATACGGTGTAGTGAAAGCATTGCTGCAGGCTATAGATGCTTTGCTGCAATCTTCAGGAGGTTCCTCGTCCAATTACCTGGATTTAATTTGACCCTTTTAGAAGAGTGGGTTATAATAATTAAAATTATATGGAGGTTACAAATGGAAATGACAAAAGAAACAGGACTAGTAAAACCAATGGACTTGAGTAAACTGGATTACCAGCTTAACCATGTCCCAGGCGCTTCAGAAATGCGGTTGAATGGCAATTCCGTATGGATAAGTACTTTGTTCTGCTTAACAGATAAGCCACAGAGTATTACCCAGTTGGCTGAAAAAGTAAAACTTAGAATGGAGACACTTGAAGATGCTTTTAACCAGATAAAAGAAGTATTCTTTGCTCCCCTCATCTCAGACTACGTTCCAGGTTCTTATACCTACCCACTTATGATGTTATTAGTTCCAGAAAAAGAGAATTCAGGTGAGATCAAATCTTTTGACTCAGTAAAAAATTTCCAGGAACCTTTTAATCTGAAGATAGATGAATTAAATACTACCCTGGGTAATGTTGGGTTACAGCTTATAGAAACTGCAAAGCAGGTTCTTGGATATCGTATAGCAGGGGTTAATGCAACTATAAACACTTTTAAGAAAAGTGGTCCTGTGGTGATACCTGAGGAATTGGACCAGAAAGCGAAAGACTTTATTGGCAGGTACAACCAGTTGCCAGATGGAGTATTTTTCCAGCAGGTGACCATGATAACCACTACCAGCAAGCAGGATGTAACCGCTTTACTGGCAGCATTTAATGGTAAAAAATAGACTTGATTTATAAAAGATAACAAGTTATTATATTAGTAGAACATTAATTAAGGAGTAACTTATGAACGCAGAATACTTACATGTGGTAGACGAGCACTTCATGCAGGGAGCTTTTAAAGCAGTTCACGATAGATTAAGAGGTTCCTTGTCTAAAGATAGCGCTGAAGCTTTAAGAAAAGTTTCCATGGGTATGGAAGTAGATCCTTTTGCTAACATGAGCCTGGAAGAAGCAACTTTGGTAAAACAGGCTTTTGACCGGTTATCTAATCATCTGCAGAATGTAATAAACATGCAGACTGCTGCTATGGCAAATGGAGCAGGATTAGCTGATGCTGCTATGGCAGGGGATATGGCTATGATGGACCCAAACATGATGGTAGACCCTAACGGAATGCCTATGGACCCAAACATGATGGTAGACCCTAACGGAATGCCTGTGGACCCAAATATGGCACCTCAGGGAGCTCCTGTACTAGACAATCAGATACCTATGGTTTAAGAATTAAATTAATAAAAATTTAGGAGGCATTAAATGTCAACATTAACAGAATTAAGAAATCAGAACAGATTGGTAAAACTTTCAGCTGAAGAACAGGCTGGATTAGAAGTAGCTATCAGTACATTATCACCAGAAGAACAGGAAGCAGTTGCTACCGCTGTTGAGTCTGGTCAGGTTACAGCTGAAGAAGCAGTAAACGAAATAGTTGCAGCTGCAGAAGAAAGAATTGCAGCGGCTGAAGGTGGAGCAGAAGTTTTAGACCTAGTTCCTGAAGAAACAAAAGCTGAATTAATTGAAGCTGTTGAAACAGGCCAGATAACTCCAGAAGAAGGCGAAGCAACATATCATGAAATTAACGAACAGATAGCAGACGTTGTTGCAGATGCGCTGGAAGAACAGCTTGCTATTGAGCAGGATTTAGCTGCTTTAGAACAGCCACAGGCTTAATATACTCATAAGTGACAACTCCATATAAAGGGCCGGAAGACGAAAGTCAACCGGTCTTTTTATATTTAAGCCAAGTGTGGTATAATTTAAGAAAATGAATATTAAGCGAGGGCATCATGCAAATATATCTTGATGGGTTTGAAGCACGACGTTTCCAACTGAAAGAGCTGGCTACTGGTAATTTACAGACATTAGCTCGTTTCAGAGATAAGATCAAAGCTCAGCAGATTTACGTCACTGGTTTAAAATACGAAAACCCAGAAATGAATATAAAAAAAATAGACGATAAATATGTCGATGAGCTGGTATCAGGAATAATCTCTGTGCTCAAAGATTTTTATGCTAAGCATAAGGAAGTTGTAGAAAACATTATAATTGAGGTAGGGGAGAATACCTCATTTCTAGCCCTACCTAGTAATTCATATACGGATGGCTCAACAGTGGTGCTAGGAATACTGGCCCCGGAGGTCGTTGCCCATGAATTAGGACATGTGGTGGATTTTGCGGAAAATCCCGGAAAAATGGGAGCAGCTATGCTTTCCAGACTAGGATCTTTTGCCACCCATATGATAGGGCCTTCTGTAGCCGGTTTAGCAGCCCGTAAGGGTAAAACTAAAACAGCGATAGCCGTACCTATTGTACAGGCTAACGCCAACTTACTCGCGGCATATCTTATAAGTAAGCGCGAGGATGCGGCTACAAGGATTGCTACAGAGACTTCCAGCTATATCCAGGATAATATCCATGCACAGGAAGCTTTAAAGGAAGCTCGGTCAACTTATGACATAAGTAATGCCTTACGTAGAGAATTACTCCCGGGTTTGATGGGAACGGGTGCGGCAGTATCCACAGGGCTGGCACTCAGAAGTTTAGCTAAGAGTAAGCAGAAGAAGACCCTATTTGGAAAAAAAGAACCAGCCTTGAGTATGACTCCAGAACAGCTTATGAAGGAGAGTTTCCTGGTGGGCCCAGCTGGAACACTTGGGTACGGGCTAGGACTTTCCCTGTTTAATAAGAATTTGGGACCATCATCAAGCGGTGTATTCAAAACAACTACAGACCCACTACATAAAAACAGAAAAAAATCGTGTTCTTTAAATATTTTTGATATAATGAAAATCAAAACCCCAAGGAGATTAGGCATATGAATAACTTAGGAAAAAAAGAATCGCAGGCAGTTGTGTCACCTACCATGGAACAGCAGATGATGAATCAGCAGGTTATGCAGCAGGGAGTTCCTGATGTAGACGAACAGGTTTTAGCAAATTTTAAGATGCTGGTTTTAGAAGCGGTTAAAGCTCGCGTAAACCGTAATAAAATAATGTCCAAGCACTTACATTCAATGACACCAATGGACTTAGACCCAGACAAATCAGAAGGTTTAGTTATTGCATCTATACTCTTCAACGGTAATTTGTTTTACGCACCGTATGTTATAAAAGGTAACAGAGTTTCCGATTTTGATTGCCTTATTTCTAAGGATGGCGACATAATAATACCTCCAGATGAGCAGTGGCTTGTAATTGCTTCTTCTATGCTGGGAAGTGCTGACCTTGGGTGGGCTTCTGATTACAATGTAGGACATAGAGCTACGCAGTCAGTCCTTGATTTCCCTGAAGATATTAAGTTAGGACTTGGCCAGGGAGGTAAACGTGTAATACAGGCTGGCATAAATTCCTTTGTTAAAAATAGTAACGACAAACAGGCGGTTAAAGATTTTCTTTGCTCCCTCAGTAAATTCAGTTCAAGCTCAAGAGTGCAGGAAGTTCTTAACGCAGCAGTAACTGCTATAAAAAAGAGATCCTTAGGGGAATTATCAGATGTTATATACTTCGATGCAGCGGATACAGTCGAGTATATTTCTGGTGTATATAATTCAATTGCTCAAACTTATAAAGATGCAGGTTTAGAAGCACCTTTCACTGAGCAGAACATAATGTCTGATATCGCAAGCAGAGGATTTTTCCTCCACATCGGTGAAGACTATGCAGCTAATACAGAAGCAGTAAGTATATATGCTGATTTCTTATCTAGATTTCCTGGGATAAAGGAAGTGGCACCTGTTAATGTGGAAACAGAAACAGTAGCCTCCCCAGAAATGCGTCTGGGGACCATACTCAGAGAAGTCACTAATGAAGATGGGACAAAAAACTTTGAGTCCCAGAACACAGTAATGTTTTCTAACTATGGAAGACCCGAGACTATGCTTCTGGATAAAGGTTCAAAAGCAGTAGTCCCACTTAGATACCTAAGCACTGATATGACTGCGCTCACCTCTTTGAAAGAATTATTTTCTGATAAAACAGGACTACTATTAACATACGCAGAATTAAAAACATTGTATGGTAACTACGACAAGTCTTTGGAATTTGCAGATCCTAGAATGGCGTGGGTTGCAGAAGCACCTTCAATGAGAAATCATATAGTGCAAGGATCCCATGTTGTGTTTATGGATATTGAAGATAATCCAGAGGCTAAACCTACAGATAGAGAATTTAAAGTAAAAACACTGGTTTCAGGGACAGTAACTAATATAGATATATTTGATACAGGAGTTTCTTCTGAGTCCGATGCTTTTGCTTATGCAATTACTGTTAAGGAGTCTGATACTGATAAAGAGGTAGTTGTAACTTTTGGTCTTGGAGATCACCCCTCAATCTTTAGTAGTTCCTTCGGAAGAAATTCAGATAACAATAATATAGTACTTGATACTAGAACAACCCTGATTACGGTAGTGGATTCTTTTGTGAAAGACACAACTGAAGTGGAAGAATTAGGTATTATACCAAGTAAGGAAATGCTAGCTTCTCGTTACCTTGACTGCGCTTTTGGAAATCTATTAAAGGTATCTTGGTCCCATTCTAATACTATGGTAGAGATACAGAATGGTTCTAAGTATGCGGAGCGCGAGTTGTGGACATATCCAGAATTTGCTGGCGTGTGTAAGGAGAAAGGCTGGGATTTTAAGAAAATATCGTCAGAAACTATACTTTCGGGAAAAGATAAAGGTACGGTTTCCTTCCTTATTAAAGAGAAGAAGTCTAATATTAAGAAAGTAAGCTTCGCATCAGCTCCTGCGGGAATGTACTCTGAAACTATGGATGCAGTATCCGCACCAAGTGCTGAGGGCGAACATCCAATGGCCCAGAGTGTGCGGGAAACTTATGTGGACGCTGCTTTGGTACCGTGGTTGAATGAATTAGCTATGAGCACCACAGATAATGACTTGTCTACAGATATGCTTGAACTTATGGGTGAAATAGATGTTGAGCTTCTAAGAAGCTTGGCAACCATAGGAGCTGTAGTTATCAGACTTTACACAAATGAAGATGCAGTTAAGGATCTGGTTGGTATAGATTCATGGGACAATTTAGTAACCACCGGTAAGACTATGTTCCATAAACTGGGAAAGTTTGGTCTTGCCGTGATAGAATTTGTGGGTACAATACAGCAGCAATAATTAAGGAGTTCTCCGTATGGATTCTATAGAGATTGTAATACAAGAACATAAAGCCAAAAGAGCGGGGTTGCACTATGACATACGTCTGGTGCACCCTTCTTATCCTGAGAAAGTCTATTCTTTTGTTACCCGCCGTAAGGATTTGTTCCCTATGGTGGCAAACCAGAAGTTTTTCTGGCCAATGACCCAAGTACATAATACAAAATCTGCTAAATTTGAAGGTGCGATAGAAGAAGGGTACGGGGCTGGAGAGGTTCAGATAATTAAGCGAATACCTTGTAAAACAGATTTTTATACGGAGCTAACTGGCAACATGGGTAGACCTCCAGAGAAATTTCACATAGAGATACCAAAAGAAGGTAGGTATACCCTTGTTAAGAGAGATTGGGGAGGCTCAGAGGGCTATTTGATTATAAAGACTACTGAGCAGAATGGAATACATGATCCTATAGTGAAGAACCCTATTTATAAATCAATGGACCCTCAGTCACCTCAGGCCATAAAATTATTCCAAAGTCCCAATGTGGGATTTATGGATAAAAAGGATGGTGCCGGGGTAAGAGTCCTTGTGGATAATGGTAAATTAATTATTGCTTCTGAGCGTAAATCCGTTACAGGGGAAACCATCATTGAGAACAGTAAGGTTAGGCATCTGGACTCAGTCTCCATAAAAACCCCAGAGAAGTTTGAGGGCTACATCTTACGAGGAGAGTTATATAGTGACAAAGTACCTGCATCGGATTCCTTTAAAGTGACAAGCAGGGTATTGCTATCGGCGCCTGACAGGGCTAACAAGATCCAGGAAGAAAAGGGGAAACTCAAACTAGGCTTGTTTGGAGTATTAGGTCGTAAGGATGCAGTAACTGGAAAGGTTACTCCAGTGGTGATGGGTAATTATCAGGAGCAGAATTCGTGGTTAACCGATTTTGCTAAGGACACCGGTTCACCGGAAGTAGAGGCTGTGGCCTTAACCACTGATTATAAAGAGAAATTAAGTACCTTTGCTAAAGCAGGCGAGGGAGTTATTGCAGTTTTTCCCGAATTACCTTTAGGAAAGACTAACCCTTTTATTAAATTAAAAAAGAGAAAAGATATCAATCTTGAGATTATAGGATTTACCGAAGGTGAAGGTGCTCGTAAGGGTAAAGTAGGTGCTTTAATATTGACAGACCGGTCCCGAAAAGCCAACATTATGGTAGGGAGTGGTTTCGGGGATTCGTTAGCTTCAGATATGTACAAAAATTTTCACAAATATAAAGGTAGAGTTGTTAAGGTACAATATTTCCCGGGATACAAAGATGGTTTGCGCGGACCTGTATTTTTAGGTTTTGAGGAACCAGGTGTTCTACCTGATTATAAATATGAGGAGTGATCCTATGAAAAATGGTAAAAAAATATATGACTTAGGTCAAAAAAGTATACAGAAAACGCACTCCATTTTGGGGAAAATAAAGCTGAAACTTACTAAATTTACAACAGCTAATAATTTACAAGGGGTGGTTAGGCCGATTGTTAAACCCATGGCAACCCCAGCTCGGGAAGGATTACGAGCTTCAGGGTATCCAGTAGGAGCAGGAATAGGAGCGGGGTTGGGGTTAGTGAATCATCTTAATAGACAACAACCTGGTACATCTTGGTATCCAGAGAATTCCAGTATGGCTAAGAGTATGTTTAAAGGTGCTATGTATGGGGCAGGAGCCACTGCAGGATTACACTCTCTTGGCACCCTAGCTCACGGTGGAATACCTCTCGGGAAAGTATTAACTCCTGCTGCAAAAGGATTACTCCTTACAGGCTTAGGTTTAGCTGCATAATAAATTTGAAAGAATTATAAAATAATTATAAGATGTAACTATATGGAGGACTTTGTAGAATGTTTCCAAAGCTGGAAAGAAAATATCTGCAATTCAGGGATGCCGTAAATTCAGAGAATTCTGAGTCTGAAATATGGGAATCCGAGAGATTTTGCAGATTATTAAAGGCATTAACCAACGACACTGCTGAGATTGCAGCTAGTGCCGGTCTGGATTTGGATTCTACACTGAATATTAAAAAAGATTTAAAGAAACACTTAAACAACTTTGATGTAAGCGACGCCGACACAATAAGGTATGCCCGTATACTTAGAACATTTGGTGATCCCACATTACGACACATGACCAACTGTGTATGTATTGCCATGTACTGCTCTAGGGCAGATCACGAGGATATGCTAAAATTGTTAGGCTTAGACGAGTTATTTGTACACGAGTATGCGTTTTATTGCTTTAATTTAACTGGTTTAACTAACTTAGAGGTCAATTCTTTGATTGAGAATGAGAAGTCCTGTCTGTATTCAATAGGTAAAGATGGGGGTTCCGATGTTGCGAAAATGGGAACCATATTAGAGCAGGTGAATTATGCCATGGCTTACAAGTATGGACCGCCTTTAGTTAAGAGACTATTCGGTCCTGGTGTAATTTATGCTGATTCTGATGGAGAGATAATAGTAGAGGTAGAGTCTTCTTGTGAGACGAAGTCTTCAGTTATTGTAGTTGGGGAAACCCAATCTAAATTGGCATTTGATTCCCCAGATATGGAAAGGGATAGTTGGCTGCGGAATGTAATGGAAAATATGATTTTAGTAGCTACAGAGTTGCAAACAAGACTTCTGTTACAACGAAATCCAGATTATGTAGAGCCTGTGATGATGATATTCAAAGGTATGTTGAATTTTATGTCATCTAAGGATATAATAAATAAAGAAACCAAAAAAGGACAAAAAGTCCTTCCACTGTCACTGGAACGTAGAGCTATGATCCAACAGATGCGTGATATGACAGAAATACGATAGAAGGAGTGGCAATTATGGGCGCGAGTTTAGAGGCAATCAAAAATATCAGCATAGCTTCAGCAAGTGAGTTTCTACAATCTACTGAGGCAGATGCAAATCTGAATGACATCATCTCAGAGAAATTAAAATCCAGTGATTTCAAAAAGGTATCTAAAGAAGAGGTTGCCCGAATAGTGAACGCAACTAATCATATGGTCAATCTTTCTGTGCTAAGAAAAGATAGCCACACATCAGATATAGACCAGATGATAACCTTCGATCTAGCTGAAGTGGATACCATAATATCTAAGTTAAACAATTCGGAAGATTCTTCTATGAAAAAGAATAGTTCCGAAGGGGTTACCGAAAGTGATAATCCTGATATAACTTTAAAAGCTGAAAATTTATTTATAGTTACACCCGAAGAAGTAGAAGCTAATATGAAAGATTATGTAAGTTTAATGGTATCTACCTTAAAAGATACCACTCCAAAAGACGTGGAAGAATCTGTTGAAACCGCATTCCAGGCAATTGACGATATTGAAGACAATCTAGTAAAAGTATCTAAAGTAGTATTTGCGGATGGGTATAAGTCTGCGATCAGAGCTTTTGAAATAGCCGAATCTATATTTGGTAGAAAACACTCTGAGGATACTGAAGAAAACGAGAAGATTTGTAGAAAGCTGTTTAAGGCAAGTGAGGCGGAACTTGAATCTTTGTTCAACCATTTAAGAATGAGAATGTATAAAAAGAGTGCCGAAGGATACTATGATAGTGATGAGGTAAGGGAAGCTATCAGAAAGATTAGTGCTCCTTGGGCTGCGCTAGGGGCTGGAGCTGTAGGTTCCAATATTATGAGCTCAGCTACTAAAGGTGGCGTGGGTGAGTTCTTTAAATACCCAGGTCAGGCAGCTGGTTATGCTACATTTAAAGACTGGTTCGATGTTGGAACTAGAATACGTGCAGAAGATTTAGCTGCACAGACCGCAGTGTCCTCAACTGTAAAGGAAATCACCGGAGCTGGGGTTCAGTATGGTTTAGGTATTATGGACAAATTCTTCCGAAGTTTGTCTAATAAAGTTAAATCAATAACTCAGATGGGCACTCGCCAGAAATTGATAGGCGAAATATTACAGGAATCTCGTGAACTTGCGGTTAACGCTAACCCCGACGATCTGTCTGAATGGTATTCAGCCTTGATGACCGTTGCTCCTGAGATGTCGTTGAATAAGGCATTTACAAAAGGATTCTTACTGCAGGCTGCCGGTATAGGCCAGGTTTCTGCAGATATGCTGCAGAAAGCAGCTCAACTAGAAAAAACAGTTGCAGAAACAGGTATCGCTGGCGCTACCCAGATGAAAATAATGATTTAATTCCCATAGGAGGGTAATTGTATGCTAAAAACTGATTATTTTACACAGAACCTGGTAGACTTTGGGGCTTCTGAATTTAATAAAGCACGTAAGGCAGGTGAGGCACTACACCTTGTAAAAAAGTCTCTGGAAACACAGGGATTTGACAAAACTAAGGAAATGCTAAAACGAATAGCCTCTGCTCCTTTAACAAAAAAATCGTTAACGATTACGCCAACTGCGTTGAAGACTATGGGTAAAATAGGATTAGGTATAGGCGCTGCTGGAGCAGGCACAGCTGCTGCCGGCACAATGTACGCTAGACATAAAGCTAAGCAGGATGCTGAGCTTAGAGGCAAACAACTCAGAAGGCTTGTGATGGGGGGCGGTATTGCTGCTTTAGGAGCTGGGTTAGGTTACTTAGCAGCTAATAGAGCAAAGAAAGTAGGAAAACAAGGTCTTATAAGTAATATTTCGAGTATGGCTCGTGGTGCTCAGCAGGAACATCTGAGAGATATGTACAGCGGTTATTCAGCTGGGTTCGCTAGTCCTGGAGATTATAGAAGATTAAGTCCTGATGAGCAGGCTCAATTATTAAGAATCTATGAGAGAAATTATGTTTAATATATTTACTATAAAAAATCCAAATTTTGGGCGTAAGTCCTCCGCGTGGGGAAAGGTTCCAGGGATGGTTATGACTGGGGCAAAGACCCTCGCTAATATGAAGTATGCCCCGCATGCTATGGCAGCTGCGGGTATTGGCGCAGGTATTTATGGAGGTAACAAGGCCTACCAACTTGCTAGAAGTGCTCGAACCTTCTCGCAAAAAGGGAATTTACAACAGAAAATAAATGATTCGATGGCCAGAAAGATTATGCCTGAGTATTTTAATACAATGGCCAGGTCTTTTTTTGGGCAGAGATAATAAACTGGAGGACAAATGGGTTTACGAAAGAATATTTTGTGTGACATGGAATTTGTTATAGGCGGGGTAGACACTGATTTGAGAAAGTCTTCTGCCATAAAAATAAGGTCGTATCCTCCAGAAATAAAGAAAGCTATACTGGCTGTATCCCCCGAGGAAGGTAAATATTACTACGTATTGCACGCAGTAGGTAGTTATGAACACTGGGGACCTACAGTAGATGGAAATGCTTTTGAACTAGAAGAATTAAAAAAGGGTGTCGAACATTACAAGAAAAAAGGTAAACCTTACCTTAATCATTGGATGAAGAAGGGACCTATAGGTGAGATTTTGGAAGCTGCTTTTGATGACGTCGGAAAAAGGATCTTACTATTTGTAAAAATAGACGAGAAGATGCTGGAAGAGAATACAGCCAGTCCGGGAACTAAAGCCATCCTATTACAGAAATTAAGAAATGGCGAAAGGATAGCGGTGTCTAATGGTGTCGACCCAGATATGGATGTCTGCTCTATATGCGGGAATACGCGCAGGTCTTATAAAGATAGTGCTTGTTATCACATAAAGCATATGGTGGGACAGATTATGGAAGATGGGAAAATAGTCTCAATGCTTAATAAAGGCTTAAAGTTTGATGATATAAGTTTCCTAACCTTAAATCCAGCGGATAGGTCAGCCTATACCTTAAAGAAGGTTGCGTCTGAAGGAGACACTATCGCTGCAAATAAGGATTCCGAAGAAGAACTGACAAGTCCCGAAGATAGATTCAATGCACAGAAACAGGCAGCTACTCATAAAGTGTTACAACTGGATAAAAGACTAAAAGAAGCCCTCAAGCTACACCTGGAGTACTTATTGGATCTAGAGGCTTACATGGGGTACCCTAGTGATTATATTTATTTCTTAAAGAGTGGGGTTAGCAGGGATGATGGCAGAGATAGTACATCACCCACAACCTCAAATTTTATGTCTAAGCATACTGGTAAACTTAGTGAGCAACTAATAGTATTACTCACTAAGTTAAAGGTATTCAGCAATATAGGGGCTTATTTTAAGTTTAAATTTAAAAAAGATACCCAGCCTTATTCTGCAAATCCTGAGTTTTACCCACCATTAGTAGGCAGACTCGAATTATTACCTAATGTTATAGAGGATCTAACTAAACAGTATAACCCCTCTACTCGAAGTAAAGTAGCTGCTTTTCTGGAAGCTATTACGAAATTCCCCATGAAGACAGTATCAGATGAGGAGTTCCTAAGAATTTGGGGTAGCGATTATAACCCATTGCCAGGTCTGAATATTAAAACCTCAGAATGGGATTTTGATACTGCATGGGAATCCTTTAGACTAGTAGAAAATTTAACTAGCTTAATGGACGAAATTTATACAACCATCTACGTGCATTCTATAGTGGAAGAGAACTCCGAAGGTGATATAGATTACAAATATAGTAGTCCTCGCGTAATTGTGAGTGACTTACCAGAAGAAACTTTAGCTAAAATAAAGAATGCAGAAGCTAAAGGAAAACATGTTTATAGTGAGTACGTGGGCATTGACAATAGGATATTGTTTGCGAAAAAATTAAAAAATCTATATAATACATTAAAGTAAATTACGTACTTGCGTATAGTCACTTTGATTGTTATAATATTAAACAGAAAGCATTAACAGGAGGCAAGAATGAAATTTGATGGTTTTGATGGAATTTTTAAAGATTTGACTAAACAGCCAGAAACCTCTGAAGGTAAATTAAAAAAGAATTCATCTCAGAGCAAACCAGCTTCGGTTAAATCGAAAGATGATGACAACTTCAGAAAACTATCTGCAGAGATTGCGAGTACCTATTCGGATAGCATCAATGACGAAGCAAAGGAACGTGGTAAGGCTATGGCCGAAGGATTCTATCAGAACTTAATGGTGCTTGATTCACTATATGGTGGGTCTTTATTTAAAGCGTCTGCAGCTGTTGCTCAGTACGACATCCCAGTAGCTCTCCAGGCAAAAAATGATTATATGAAAATGGGAGCTTATGCGGTAGGTGGTAATGAAGCTGTGGAAAAGCTAAACAAAAGAAGTTTTGAAGTAGGTTACAAAGTTATGAATACTATTCTGGATATCCAGGAATCTACAAAAAAATTAATTAAAAAATCAATGGCGAAAGATGAAGTGGAAATCGACCTGGTAAGAATGCTCAGAGGAGATTCATTTCATAAGGTTTCCTCAGCAGTAGCGGAAACACCTGATTCCCCAGTTACATTTGAATCCGACGATAACTTTAGTTTAGTAGCTGCTTTAAGAGACAAAAAATGGGTTAAAAGATCCCTGCAGGCTACTCTGAAGAAAAATTCACAGGGAGAAGATGAGTTTGAAGTAACTCTTGGCGAACCTGTAGAAGTTGGAACTTTAGAAGCGGCTATACAAGGGTCCTCAGACTCCGTTATAGAAAATGTAGCTGAAACAGCAGGTGCTATTGCTGGAGCAGAAGCTGGAGTAGCAGCAGCTGACGCGGCATCCGCAATAACTAAAGAAGAAACTGGTGTAGACTTATCTCAGGCTGAGAAAAAGAATATAGCATCTAAAGTTCAGGAAGATGTTACTGATGAAATTAAGAAAACTGTAGAAGATGCAGCTGCCAGTGCAGTAGAAGAAACTGTAGCAGAAGGTGACCTTACAAAAACAAGTAACCAGCAAATGACAGAAGCAGATTTACAGAAAGTTTTTGAGAATTTTAACTTCTAAGATTGGAGTTATTTATGGAACGTAAAAATAGTTTTTTTACACAAAAGAAAACAGGCTTCAACCCTTTTGGAGCTAAAAAAAAACAGGGTAGATTTGAGAAAACAGTTAAAGCTGTCCCATGGCAATATGTATTGCCCGCAGCAGCAGGTGTTGCAGGAGGAATGTATCTAGGCTCCTCTATAGGACCTGGGTTTGCCAGAGGGGTTAATAACTTTGCATTCGGTGGTGGTGGAGTAGCTGGAATGCATCCATATACAGCGCCTTCTCCACAAAATGCAGCATACTTTAATCAGTTTCATTAATAGGGGGCGAGTGTGAGCGATATAAAAACTTTGCTAGAAAGAATAGAAACAGAGGGTGTGGAAACTGTAGGGGCTAACAACCTAACCAAAAAATCCTCTGAAGAAGTACACATCAATACACAGGATTCAGCAGCAATTGAAGAAAGTTTAAAAGAAATTTTTAAATCTTTGAAATGGAAGTAAAAAGGGAGGAGTAATGGCAGTAACAGTACAGGAATTAGTAGATGCTTTGAGAAAAAGCAGTCAGGAAAACGAGGAGCTGTCCACACAACTTTCTAAATACAAAGAATTGTATGGAGATCTTCCAGAGGAAGATACAAAAACATTAGCTAAAAAAAGTTCTGAAGAGCTAGGAACTATAGTAAAAACAACAGAAAATGTTGCAAATACTATTGCAAAAAACCATAATTCATATTATTATAAGATATATGGTAACCTTGAAGGTAATGCTTTTCTAAACAACCTTTAGAAATTTTAAAAAATACATTAGGAGGAACACAATGCACAGACGAGAACCTGGATTTTTGTTCATGGTTAAAGATGGCTTTCCTTTCCCAGAAATGAAAGCTGATGTACATGTGAAAGATCCTAGCAAGCTTCTTGAGCTAGGAGCAAATGATTATCTAGTTGAAGGCGTTATCGTAAAACTAGATGGCAGTCTGCCTGTACTTGCTACAGATTCAGACACAATTGACACAAACTACAGAGTAGTTGTTAAAGATGGTCTTACAGAAACAGCAACTCTTAGATTTTCTGACAATTGGAAGTTTGAAACAAACCAGTTTGAAGATGGTGTTGTTGCTACTCTTAACGCAGGAGACAAAGTTAAATGCGTTAGAGGTGATGATGATGCTATAACAGGTGAACCAAGATTTTATTATTCAAAAGCCGGTACAGGCGAAATCGCGGTCGGAGTAGTGGTTGAAAAAAGAGCAAATGGCGCTGCTATAATTAAGTGCCCTGCGGCTTAATCCTTAGGAGGACAGAATGAATATTAAAGACAAAATGAATCAGTTATACAATATGCCTCTTAGAGATTTTGTTAAGCAGGCTGAAGGTCTTAGAAAAGACAGTGGCGAAGCTATTTCAGGTCTTTTACAGGAAAGAGTGTATGAAAAAGGTTTTGCAAGAAGACTTTTTAACATTAAAACTGTAAGCCCTTCCGAACTACAGCAGAGTGAACACGATGATAATCCGGTAATCTACAGAGATAAAGCTGTAGAGGCACCAGCTGCTGCTACAGTTCCATTCGGAACTGAAAAATTGGAACTTTTCACCTACACAGGTAAAAGATATCCAATCAGATTTTATGATATTATGACTCCAACAATCATAAAATCCCATATCCAGCTTATGACTTATCCAGGATCAGTAGGTAAGTTCCTTGAAAGTAACCTGGAATGGAACATTGAAAACATGGAAGATTACACAATCATGAGAACTCTGGAAGCTTGTATCGATAAGCACCCAGAAAACGTGATTGAACTAACAGGTAAAAAATTCGATAAAGAAGCTTTCAAAATCTTAGGTCAGAGATTAGTTGCAGATAATATGCCACTTGATGGTTATAAATTCTTCACACATCATAACCTCTGGTTAGAAGTTCTTGATACTGACGCTGTTCAGGTTGGTGACGGAATTGCTTCACAGATGTTTACCGAAGGTGTTAAGTACAGATCTGGCGAACAGAGAAATGCGTTTGGTTTTAATGTACTTACACATAAGAAAAACGATCTTAAAATTTTGAAATCTGGTTCAGATACAGATTTTGGTACATATACCATCAAGAAACACGAAATGTATCTTGTGCCACCAGAAGAGTTCTTCGGTGAATTCTGTGTGCTTAGAGATCTTAAGATTATACACAAAGACACTGAACAGAACCACAAATTCTATGGTTATGAAACCCTTGGATTTGGTGTAGGTAACACAAAATCAGTTTACAAAGTAATATTTACTGAGTACATTGACAAACTTGAAGGTGTTGTTGAATAGTTTGAATTTTTGTGTGAATAAAGGTAAAATAGAGTCTGGGGTGGCAAACCTCAGACTTTATTTTTTTAGGAGGATTTGATGGACAAAGCTATATTTACTGTTAAGAATAACAGCAAGGAATCCCTAGTGGTACGCGGTACTTTGATACCTGCAGGATCCCAGAAACAGATTATTGCGGGAACGGTTACTGACATAAAAAAGTTCCTGGAAGAATTATCAGGAAAAGATGCAAACGTTGAAGTAAACAAAGCGGGTATCACTCTTATTGATACATATCAGAAATATTATGGTAGCTCACTATTAGAGAAATTCAATCTGGGTGTAGGTACACCTAAGGTTTCTGCGAAGGCTGCACCAAAAAAAGAAACTAAGAAAGACGAGAAGAAAGAAGAGAAAGATGTAGTAGCTGAAGTTCTTGAGGATATCACTGTAAAGAAAGAAGATATAACCGACGAGGATGGTAAACAAGTGGTAATAACCGATGTCGCTGAGGCTGTAGTTAAAGATATAGCTGAAGACACCACTAAAGAAGAAGTTAAAGAAGCTAAAGAAGAAGTTAAAGAAGCTAAAGAAGAAGTTAAAGAAGCTAAAGAAGAAGCTAAAGAAGAAGTTAAAGAAGAAAATAAACCAGCTTCCAAACCAGCTTCCAAACCAGCTTCTAAATCAAAAGGATCCAGCAAGAAAAAATAACGGGAGGCGGTATGGCCAAGTTATATAAATTCTACTCCACAAAGCAGGAAATAATAGATGCAATAAGGCAGACCCTTAAGGATACCCCAGACCATAATACCTATTTTGACGGGGTACAATTTACCGATGATGATATCAAGGTAGCCATAGAAGATGGCGAAATGTTTGCTGCAGACAGGTGTCCTGCTAATGTAGTTTTAACTTGGAAGAGCATTCCCAAAATGATGTTAAGGAACTTAGTGGAACTTGAGCTGTACCGAGGCTATATGAAGAAAACATTGCGAAATGACCCCGGGATGGCTATAAAAGGAACTACTGCGAATCCACAATGGGCAAAGTATGAGCATATAGTCAATCTTTTAGAAAAACATGTTCTTACTGAGCTTAAAGAATACATAATGGTTTTAAATTACAGCCAATTTTATTAGCGAGGGGGCTATTTATGTTTTTACGAGATATTAAAGCAATGCCATATATCGATTTAACTAGTCCCTCCGCTAAAAAAATATTTATTCAATTCTTCTTCACTCAGGAGGACCCAGACGACTCCGGGTATACTTTAGATTTGTACCGGGTACTGCGAGGTCACGACCCTATTAAAATAGGGGAAGTGGATTTGAATGAATGTTTTTATTTTATTGATACTATCGAAGCTGGAGTAACTCTCTTGAATCTAGAATACCAGTACATGGTATTTAAAAAAGGGTCACCGGTCTGCAAAGGAACAACTGTACCCGTCACCTTACGTAACAAGCAGCATTTCCTATCCCATCGAGCTTTTCTAGTAAACTATATGATGGAGATGAGGCCAGGAGTGGGTATAGGTATAGATGTTCAGGTTGTAAAGAAGAAACGGTGGGGAGTATTTTGCTCGACTTGTGGAAGTCATGGATCTAATGCCCCTACACTACATAAATGCCCTACATGTGGCGGAACTGGATATGAAGGCGGCTATTACCCACCTTTTCCACAAAGTATTTCCTTAGCAGGATTATCAGTAAGTGAGTCTCACGAAGGAGGCTTAGGTGTATCAGCAGGGGCCTCATTCAGTGCGCAAGTATTTCCTTACCCTGTTTTGGAACGAGGGGACTGGTTATGGATACCCAGCGAAAACCTGGTGATAGGAATCGATGTAGTGCAAGGTTATGACGGGGTTTCGGGGTCAGTAACTTTACAACACATATCTGGAACCAAGGTGAACCAATTTGAGTCACCTGAGTTTGAATTTTTATATAAAAAAGGAGTCTTTAAATGATAGGCGACCCTTGGGAATTTGAAAAGAGATCCGAGAAGAAAGTAGTTTTCAAATCTTTTACTGATATAAATGAGTGCCTGTTAGAGCTGGTGAGATCTTTGTTTGCCGTCGATCCTGCATGGAAATACACAAGACGAGCTGAGACTTCTAATCTTGTTATAGAGTCAGAGGAATCTCTCGAGCGATTACGTGCAGAAAAGTACCCATGTATTACTATTGATATGAACAGCGGTAGATTTTCAGGTAATATGATTGGGGATAAGGTGGCCCAGATACGCTCTGATAGCACCGCTTTGCGTATGTGCAATATGGGGTGTGATGGTTCTATTTCAGTTAAATCCCATTCTAAGATTGAGTGCGACCAATTGGCCGTTAAGGTAGCTTTTTTTTTATTTTCATTTAAAGATATTATTAGATCCAAGTTTGATATAGATTTAAGCTCTTGTTCCTGGTCATCACCTCGCCTGGTTTCGCAGTCTGGAGGAAAGTCGCTATATACAGTAGTCATAAGCTTAGGGTTTATGGTATCATGTAAATGGGCTGACAAAGAAATAGCAGAGCGTCTCAATCAGATTCTGACGCGATTCACTCTGGAGGACGACACAACAGGTAAGTTTCAGTTTGGAATAGTGACTCGTCAGGAACCCGAAAGTACAGCATAGAAATTAAATTTTAAATAGTTTAAGGAGGATTTATGTCAGGATACCAGAAACCATCCGTACTCGTCTGGCAGGAGATTGTAAGAGAATCACCAGGCGCAGGAAGTGTACCTCTGCTGACTACCATAGTGGCTCCGTTCAGAGCAGTTAGGCAGCATGTGGATTACGGCAGAAATTTGATGGTAGGAAAGTTTAGTAATGCAACCATCACTTTTGAAGAAGTTTTTAAATTTAATTTCCCAGGTATGGAAGTAATACCAGAGGAAGTAAAAGTTTTAGCTTCTGGAGAGTTTTCTCTGTTTGAAACAGACGAAACTTTCACTATAACAACAGGTGGGTATGTACTGACAGACAACATAAACCATACTAACCCAGACTTGTTGAAAGCTGAAGTTGGGGATACCTTAATCTTGAAAGATGGTACCTCAGATGTAGTTACAAGAATTATTAACGTTACTGTAGAGGAAACTTCCATAGCGTTCACTCTGTCTAACATTATCCAGAATACAGCCGCTTATTCCTATGAAGTAGTGAAATCATTGGAGCTTGTTAATATTACAGCATCCCCACTTGTGGATACTAATCTAGAACAGGCTAAGTTAACCATTACTGCAGGAGCTACAGCGTCTACTCCTTTTGGTAATCTGGAATTAAGATATTGTGATATTTTTGTTGAGTACATGGCTATTCGTAAAGATAAAACCGCAGAGGTAATGTTTGTAAATAGTAACACTTTGCAATCTGTAGTAGATATTTCCGACGAGAGAAATCCATTAGGATATGCAGCATCTATGGCTTTGATGGCTAATGGAGGCATGGAAATAGCCTTAATTTCAGCCGAAGATACTGAAGAAGGCCATATGAGGGCCATCAGCACAATGAAATCATTTGCTGTAGCCAGAACAGACGTGTATCTTTATTACTTATCTGTAATTACAGATTACCCAGCATTCTTCGATCTTTACATTGCAATGATTGATGAAGGTACAGACCCAAGTAAAGCTAGATATGCGTGTTTGCATCGCTACACTACTGTACCCGAATATATTAGCGTTATGGATAACCCAGATGCCATCGGCAGAATTAAAGTAAACGCTTTTGGTCAGGGTAAATTATTTGAAGATTTAGGAGCAAGCTTCCTAGTTGCAGGTATTACTCCAGGAATGAAAATACTCGGAGTAAGGGGCTCAGTGACTGTGGAGATGGTCGTTGATAAAGTGATAAATGATAACCTAATTGAAATTATGGGCTCCGTAGCTACAGGAGCTTACGACAGTTATACTATTGTGTCAGATCTTGACACTCAGGATAAACAGGCTGTGTACGTAAAACAGGTTAGTGAAGGTATAAAAAACAGAAGAGTTATCAATATGTTTCCAGCTCGCCATAGATTCAACGGAGTTGAGATCAGTGAAAAGTATGGGCCTGTAAAGTTAGCTGCCCTTGCATCACGTTTTCCAACTCAGGTTGGTTTCACAAACATGGATATGCCCCTTATGGATTCAGTGATCTACCCAGGTGGATTCCAGTGGTCTGAAGAAGCTATGGACACAGTAGCTTCTGGAGGAACCTTTGTCCTTATGAATATAGGTGCAGAATCAGTTATTTGCAGACATCAGTTAACCACAGATATGGATGATGTAAAGACTAGAGAGTACAGCATTGTAAAAAACTTCGATTACTGTACACTACAATTTAAGTCTGTTCTTGACCCATACATTGGACGCTGGAACATCATAACATCTATGTTTGCATCTATGAATGCGGCCGTAGAAGCGGTAGAAACTCTATTGAAGGAAGACCATATTGATAGATACGGACCTCCTCTAATTGAAATAACCGACAGAACTGTAGCTAAAGATCCAGATGCACTTGATGGTTCTATTGTAGAGCTCGAACTTGAGATACCAACACCGCATAATACTTGTAAAATGCGTGTTAGAATATAAGGAGGTTACACATGTGCAATATAGGA
>Ga0265293_10004842_pt1 | contig 23211 bp, 19 predicted proteins | sample Munlanlewell138R_FD_192505 | JGI IMG/M metagenome (GOLD analysis project Ga0265293, IMG submission 192505) | Leachate microbial communities from a municipal landfill in Southern Ontario, Canada - Leachate well 138R | ecosystem: Engineered > Solid waste > Landfill > Unclassified | place: Canada... | reverse complement strand
CCAATAGGGTATGTGCCTTATCCTGAAGATATTAACTTAGAAGGATTGGACTTCTCTAGGGAAAAACTTGCAAGTATCCTAAAGGTAGAAAAGGAATATTGGGTAGATGAAGTAAAAGAAATTGACCGATATTTCAAAACTTTTGATAGAATGCCTGAAGAACTGCATCGCCAACGCAGAGCGCTAAAGAGAAATATTAAAGCAATGGAATAAGAAGTACCGCCTAGCGGCGGCATTATGTACATTGCTACGCAATGCATTATGTGTTGCCTAAAGGCAACATTATGTACCACCTAAAGGTGGCATTATGTTTCAATGCTGACGCATTGACATTATGTATCGCCTAGCGGCGACATTGTATTGTAGTATTAATTTGTAAGTAAGGTTAAGCTATGCTATCGTAAGAGCTGGATTGCTTCGGCACTTTTGTGCCTCGCAAAGACGATGGGGTAAGAGTCATTGCGAATGGTAATGAAGCAATCCAGACTCCAGAGGGTTGCTCCTTATCCTACCAATCCCGCCTTAACTTTTTGCCATAGGCAAAAAATCTCATTATGAGCCTCGCTCATAATATCATTTGCGTGCAAATATCACTTTGCAACTTGTTGCAAAATATCATTATTCTGAGCCTTGCCCCCTTGCCTCACCTTAATCATTTGCGGACGCAAATGTATTTCACCATTTACGCAGTAAATGCATTTCATCACTTGCATTTAGGCAAGTGTATTTCATCACGCTTTAGCGTGTATCTTAGCCCTGGATTGCTTTGTCGCTTTGCTCCGCGCAATGACGGTGGGGGCTATCCTTGATTAGCTTAAAAATTTAGCAATATCTTCTTCGGCGGCGGCAATAGTGCCTATGCCAAAGGCATCTTGAATTATTGCCTTTACATTAGCTGACCAAAAGCCGGGTAAGGTTGGACCTAAATGAATATTCTTTACCCCAAGATATAATAATGCAAGCAAAACTATTACTGCCTTTTGTTCATACCAAGCAATGTTAAACACTATGGGCAACTTATTGATATCGTCCAGTCCAAAGATTTCTTTTAATTTTAGGGCTATTAGCGCAAGCGAATAGCTATCGTTACATTGCCCTGCATCCAGCACCCTGGGGATGCCGCCTATTTCGCCAAGATTGAGCTTGTTATACCTGTATTTTGCGCAACCGGCAGTAAGAATAACAGTATCTTTAGGGAGTTTGGAAGCAAATTCTGTATAATATTCCCTGCTGCGCGCTCTGCCGTCACAGCCTGCCATTACAAAGAACTTCTTAATAGCTCCGGCTTTGACAGCATCTACAATTTTATCCGCAAGTGCAGTAAGCTGTGCATGAGCAAATCCGCCGACAATTGTACCCTTTTCTATTTCTTCAGGAGCGGTCAACTTTTTGGCATGCTCAATAATTGCAGAAAAGTCCTTTTTACCATTTTTATCGGGCTCTATATGTATACAGTCGGGGTATCCCGTAGAATCTGTGGTATAAATCCGTTGTCTTATTTGTTCATTGCGGGGCGGCACAATACAATTGGTAGTAAATAAAATAGGCCCTCCAAAAGTGGCAAACTCTGTGGTTTGCTTCCACCAAGCATTGCCATAGTTGCCTACAAGATGAGGATACTTTTCAAAATAAGGGTAAGAGTGCGCAGGCAGCATTTCGCCATGGGTATACACATCCACGCCTGAACCTGCTGTTTGCTCCAGCAGTTGCTCTAAATCCAGCAGGTCATGCCCTGATATAAGTATAGCAGGGTTGTCCCTTACTCCTATATTAACCTTAGTTGCCTTTGGATTGCCATACTTAGAAGTATTGGCATCGTCCAGTACCGCCATTGCCTTAACGCCATACTTGCCCGTCTTTAACACTAGGGCAATCAGCTCATCTGCACTAAGGTTGTCATTGAGTGTAGCGGCAAGAGCCTCATACATAAAAGCGTAAATGGAGTAGTCTTGCTTGCCTATATTAAGGGCATGCTCCGCATAAGCCGCCATACCTTTAAGCCCGTAGATTACAACCTCTCTTAAGGAGCGAATATCCTCATTTTCGGTAGCCAAAACCCCTACTTTGGTAGCCTTATCCAGCATTTGCTCTTTATTACCTAAAGTAAATTGTACTGCATCAAGTGTGGAAGCAATAGGATATTTTGCCTTTAAGCTATCCCTATGGGCTACAATCTTTTTGGTTTGCGCTATTATTGCCTCTTCATCAAAATTGGCATTGGTGATAGTCATAAAAAGGGCAGAAAGCATATCATAGTTGATTGAGCCTAACTCCTCAGGCGGAAGTGCGCTATCCATAACTACAATAGATAGTCCTTTAAGCGAGTATATCAATAGGTCCATTAGTTTTGCAAGCGATTCGCTTTTGCCGCAAACTCCCTTTACCTCACAACCTGTACCCCTTGCTGTCTCTTGACACTGGTAACAAAACATAGCCATAGGTGCTCTCCTTAAATCTTTTCAAACTCATCTTTGCTTACATAACATTCCGGGCATACCCAATCATCGGGCAAATCTTCAAAAGAAGTGCCGGCAGGGATTCCCCCTTCGGGGTCGCCTATTGCAGGGTCATAGATATATCCGCATACAATGCATCTGTACTTGTCCATTTTGTCCTCCTATTAAGGTAATAATTACCTACTTTTTTATTTATTCTAAATTACCATAATAAGCGCAGATTGTCAATTACTAAATTGCTTGCAAAGGGTACTTATTGGGATATTCTATGTGATTTAGTCACAGACAGCAAGGCGGGCTGTCTATTATACTGGATACATAGGACACCATTGACAACAAAGTCAAGAAATGTTAATATTTTTCTGTGAAGGAGGAGAAATAAATGGAAAACTATAACAAAATGCCACTAATAGGCGAACCAGCACCGGCTTTTTCTGCCGTTACCACACAAGGGGTAATTAATTTCCCCGAAGACTACAAAGGCAAATGGGTAATATTATTTTCCCACCCTGCCGATTTTACCCCCGTTTGCACCACCGAGTTTATGACTTTTGCCGCTATGGCGGACGATTTTGCCGCTCTTAATACAGAGCTGATTGGGCTAAGCGTAGACTCCCTTTATGCTCATATCGCATGGCTAAGAAAGATTCAAGAGATAGAATGGAAAGGTATGAAAAACCTAGAAGTCAAATTCCCGCTTATCGAAGACATTAAAATGGATGTTGCCAATAAGTTTGGTATGATTCAACCTGGACAATCTGATACCCAAGCAGTTAGAGCGGTATTTGTAATTGACCCCGAAGGCAAGATTAGGACAATCCTGTATTATCCGCTTTCGATGGGGCGCAACTTTGATGAGCTCAAGCGCATTATCCTTGCGCTGCAAAAAGCTGACAAAGATAATGTGGCAACACCTGCGGATTGGCGTCCGGGCGACGATACAATTATACCTACTCCCGGCTCCTGCGGTACAGCTAAAGAAAGAATGGAGTCAAAAGCTAGCGACCAATATTGCCTAGACTGGTTTATGTGCTTCAAAAAAGAAAAGAAATAAGCAAATTAAAGGAGAATAAATATGCTATTCAAATGCACGGTATGCGGTTACATACATGAAGGAGATTCTGCACCTGATAAGTGTCCTAAATGCGGTGCTCCTAAGGAAAAGTTCGTAGCGCTTAGTGAGGAAGAGGCAAAGAAGATATATGTTTCGGACCGAACTAATGATATACATGCAGAGCTAATAATCCTGGCTATGAAAATAGAGAAGCTTGCCAAAGAAGGCATAGGACTTAACCTTGACCCGCCTTGTTTAGCTTTATTTAATCAAGCAAAAGACGATGCCTGGGTGCTAAAGCAAAAATGCAAAGCAGAAATTGCTTCACATCTAAGCAAAGGTAAGTGGTAAAAAATACTCCTTAATAATCAATTTGCGTGCCTCCTATATGCCATATAGGAGGCTTTAGCATTACTTTTTATTTGTAGCATAAGTTAAGGTATAAGGGCTACGCAAGATTAAGCTGCTTAGCACTCGGCTGGGCTGGGCGCAATTGCTTATAAGCTGCACGCTGACGGCATGCGCATTTTACAAAAAGCAAGTATTTATACTTTATTGGCTTTACAGCTTGATATTTTTACCTTATAATAAGAAAGATTGAGGGGCGCTAGGAGGCACAAGGTGAGCTTTTACGGTGACTACCATACCCATACTTCTGCAAGCGACGGCAAGGGCAGCATGGAAGATATTGTGCAAGCGGCTCTGGCAAGAGGACTAGCAGAGATTGCAATTAGCGACCATGGTTTTAGCTCTCCACGGGTAGGTGCTCTTACCTATGCCAAATTTCAAAAACAGCAGCAACAGTTACCTAAACTAAGAGATAAGTATCCCAAAATCCATATTCTGCATTCAATTGAAGCAAATATTCTTAACTACGAAGGTGCTATTGATGTACCTGAGGAGATAAGAGAGCAACTGGATATTTTAATAGCGGGCTTCCATATTAGCGCAAGACCTCCTTTTAGAGATTGGTATAATTTTATTTATAAAGGATTCAAATCAAGGCTCTTAAAACCTAGTGCCGAGCAAATACGCAAAAATACCAAAGCACTTATTAATTTAGTGAAAAAAAACGAAATAGATATATTGGTGCATCCCAATAGCGTACTTAAAACTAATATAAAAGAAGTGGCTCAAGCATGCGCGGATTATGGCACTTTTTTTGAAGTCAATGTCAAGCATCTTAATTCGCTTATTCCTTTGCTTGACGATATTTTAGCTACTAATGTAACTTTAATTGCCAACTCTGACGCACATATCCCTGAAAGGGTGGGGATGCTTGCCAAGGTACATAGCTTTTTTATAGAGCATAATATAGAGCTATCAAGGGTAGCTAATTGGAATCAAAAGCCGACTTTTCGGTCACAACAAAGGAGAGTGCGCAATGCCTAATTTTATTACACATAGCTATTTTGGAGATTTAGTTGTAAAAAGTCTAGAGCCTGATAAGCAAGAGTTAATTGAGCAACGCAGAGATTTATTTTATATGGGGGCAAACGGACCTGATTTATTTTTCTCTTTTAGAGAATTGAACTTCGGTTTGCCTTCACTTGCCAATCAAATGCAGTTCACCAAGGCTTTTGAGGTTTTTGCTGCCGCTGCCGCCTATCTTCAAGAGCACCCTGAGGACAGCGCGGCAAGCGTATATTTTGTTGGCTTGCTTTGCCATTATGCGCTGGATAGCGTAGCTCACCCCTATGTATGTTATGCGGTGGACAACTGTTTTTTTGCTGATTACCCTGCTAAATATCAAAAGAGTATGCATACCATTATGGAAGTGTATTTTGACGAATATATTATTAAAAATAAACAAAATCTGCAACTTACCTCTTACAATCCTAAGAATCTTATAACAGCTAAAAAAGCTGACAGGCATAAAATGGCGCAGCTTTATCAAGATATAGTTTTGCCTATTTATCAAATGAGCACTTCTAATAAGGCTATGTCGGCTTCTATTTGGATAGCATATTTTTTTCACAGAATTACCAATGATAAAAAGGGGCGCAAACGCCGCTTATATGAGTTGGTGGAGCTGCCCATAGGCTATTCTAAACTCACTTGCTTTCTCAAACCTATATTTGATTCTGAAAAATATGACTTTTTGAATAACAATCGCCGCCCTTTTCGCAAGGTGCGAAATGAAAAAGAGCTTACTAGGGAAAACTTTGACGAAATAATAGCACGTGCGCATAAATTATGCATTGAGCTTATAAAGAAGTTTGATAGTGCTTGCAAAGGCGGCACACCTCTTGACAGAAAAGACTTTTTAATTAACTATGAGGGCGTAAAAGACCCTAATTATTGCTAAAGGTATTAAAAACTCAAAACATAGCAGCTATCAACTAAGGGCAAGCTTGCCAATTGGTTCGCCATTTATGCGGTGTCGTGCTGTGGCGAGCGGCAAAGGCACGGTGGAAGTAACTCTTGTTTTCGTATCCGATAGCATTGATGATATCAGATACATCCATTGAGGTAGTGTCAGGGACATTGTTTAATTAAAAAATAACAATTATAATATAGCTAGCACCTAATTAGTGAGGGTATTATGACAAATTCGGTCAACAGAACAACGATGCACGAAAAAATATCCTATTTCTTTGTAAACCTTGGCAATATACCCATAATGACATTGGTAGCTTCTTTCCTTTCCTTATTTTATGTTACTGTTTTGGGGATTGATGAAATCAAAGTGGGCACAATGTTTTTGATTGCTCGCACACTTGATGCGCTAAATGACCCAGCTATTGGCTTTGCTATTGATAGGGTGAAAGAAGGAAAACTTGGAAAATTTCGAAAAACACTACTTGTAGGAACGATTATTTGCAGCTTGAACTACTTACTTTTATGGGTAGGACCTGCATATACTACTGGAGCAGTTCAACTGGCGGTTGCTTATATTTCTTACTTGCTGCTGGGAGTGACATTTCCTATTATAGACATATCTCTAAACAGTATGTTGCCGGTAATGACTGATAATATTGATGAAAGGAATGTTTTAGGCAGCATAAAGACTGTTGGATATGGTATAGGCTCCGGCTTATGCGGTATAGTTGCGCCCATTATGATATCAGCAATGAATTCTACAAAAGAAGCATATCTTATTGTTATCCTAATATTTGTCGCCCTTGTGGTAGTTCTTTCAATCGGCGGGACGCTCGGCATAAAACAACATATAAAATTTGATAAGGAAACTACTAAGTATAGCATAAAAGATTTGGGTAAATTCTTTTTTGAAAAACCTGTTTTAATCACCTTTATTGTAGCCCTGTTTTATAATACAGCCAATAACTTTATTACGGGAACAAACGGTTTTTATGCACAATATGTCTTAGGGGATATTGGTATGGTAACTTGGTTTACTGTAGCTATGGGTGTAGCAATGGCACCCTTTATTTTCATTACACCAAAACTAGCAAACAAATATGGAAAGAAGCACGTATACGGTATAGGAATAATAATAAGCGGAGTAGGGATGCTGTTGAGATTGGTAAAAATTGACTCTTCATCCATAGGTATTGCTGTGGCAATTATATCTATGGCAATAAGCGGTATTGGCTCTGCGCTGTTTATGATTCTTTTTTACGGTGTTCAGGCGGACAATATCGATTACATAGAATACAAGAGCGGAAAGCGTTCGGAAGGGGCTATTTCTGCACTGTCATCTATGATAACAAAACTAGGCGTAGCTGTTGGCGGTGCATTTCCGCTGTATATCTTGAGTTGGACAAAAACCGCAGAAGGTAGCTACAGTGCTATGGGATTTGGTTTGTCTTCTGCAGTAATTCCTGCTATTCTGTGTACGATAGGCGGCTTGATTTTTATCTTTTACTATACGATAGACAAAAACAAATTAAAGGAGATAGGAGTTGAGCTGCAAAAAAGGCGTAATGATACATAAATAGCTTTTTTAATGCAATTTTGAATAATAATTAGGGAGTTTACTATGAAAGAGAGATGCTGGAATGCAAAATGGATAACAAATAATTCTTACTCAATTGGCAGAAAAGTTTCGCCCGTGCCTATGATGTTTGCAAAAAAAATAAAAAAAAGCGGAGAAATCAAAAAGGCAACACTGTTTGCCACCGCTATTGGTATCTATCAATGCTATATCAATGGCAAAAAAGTGGGCAATTGCTACTTTGCCCCCGGATTTACTTCTTACGAGCATCAATTGCAATATCAAGTGTATGATGTAACGGATATGTTAAAAGTTGAAAATACATTATCAGCGGTTGTTGCAGGCGGTTGGGCTGTTGGATGCTTTACATATAGTTTGAACAATAAACTTTTTGCTGACAGACAAGCCTTTCTTGCTGAGTTGGTCATAGAGTACAAAGACGGAAGTGCGGAAACTGTTGGTACAGACGCCTCTTGGGAGGTCAGTCAAAAAAGCAACTTCATTTATGCAGATTGGTATAACGGTGAAACCTATGATGCTACCGTTACCATACAGCCATCGGATTTTTGCAGAGCTGACGAGATAGCAATTAAGGGTAACACAAAGCTATTAGAGCAATATGGCGAAAGCGTTGTTCAACATGAGATAATAGAGCCGAAATTTTGTTATCAGGCAAAATCAGGCGAATATATCTATGACTTTGGGCAGAATTTTGCAGGCGTTATCTCTGCGGAAATTATAGGGCGGCAAGGGCAAAAGATTACCGTCCGCCATGCCGAAGTTTTGATGAACAACGAGTTGTTTGTCCGCTCGCTGCGCACCGCAAAAGCCACAGCAACCTATATTTGCAAGGATGGCAAACAAACCTATTCTCCTACATTTACATATATGGGATTCCAATATATTGGAGTATCCGGCATTACTCCGGAAGATATTCAATTGAAAGGTATCGTTTTGCATTCAGATATCCCCGAAATTGGCACTTTTGAATGCAGCAACGCAGATATAAACAAATTGCAGCAAAATATCCGTTGGAGTGCTAAATCCAACTTTGTAGATATTCCCACTGATTGTCCGCAGCGAGATGAGCGCATGGGCTGGACGGGTGACCTTGCTGTCTTTGCATCTACTGCTTGTTTTAATTTTGATATGCGCCGTTTTTTGAATAAATGGTTACTTGATGTTAAATGCGAACAAGCAAAAGGCGGCGCTATTCCCAGAGTTGTACCCAGGCTGGGAGACAATTGGCCAATATTTGCAACATCTTGTTGGGGGGATAGCTGCATTTTAGTGCCGTGGGCGGATTATCTTGCTTATGGCAATAAAGCTCTGCTGTCAAGGCAGTATGCAACTATGACGAAGTTTCTTAAAGCGGCAAAGTTTTGGTGCGAATTTTTCAGTATGGGAAAAACATCAAGACGAATATGGAAACTTCCCTTTCATTTTGGCGATTGGTGCGCTCCTAATGAGCCGTTTTATAAATGGCTTTATAAAGGTAAATGGGTGGCAACAGCATATTTTGCCAACTCATGCAAAATTGTAGCGGAAATAGCTGATATTTTAGGAAAACCTGAGGATAAAAAGTATTATTTGAATCTCCGCAAAGAAATTTGTGACGCATATATAAAAAGATTCACCAATGGTAAGGGCAAGCTCAAATACGAGTTTCAAACAGCATATGTCTTACCTTTATATTTTAATATGGTGGAGGGCGAGACTAAAAAGGCTATGGCAAGTAATCTTGTTGCCCTTATCAAAAAGTCCGATTATCACCTTACAACGGGTTTTCCGGGGTCACCATATTTGCTTTTTGCCTTGTCGGATAACGGATATGCCGACATAGCGTATAAAGTACTTATGCAAAATACTTGCTCTTCGTGGCTTTATCAAGTTAAGGCAGGCGCCACAACTATATGGGAACGCTGGGATGCGCTGCGTCCCGACGGTACGGTTAATATCGGTACAAGTCTGAACACTAACAACAAAAACTCAAGAGGGGGTATGGTTTCTTTTAACCATTATGCCTACGGTGCGGTGGGCGATTTTCTCTACCGACGGATTGCAGGAATTGAAGCTACTAGCGGCGGCTATAAGACCTTTGATATCAAACCTATTGTTGGCGGAGACTTATCGAGCGCTAAAGCTTCCACGCTTTCGCCATATGGAACAATATCCTCAAACTGGCATATTGATAACGGTAGTTTTATCTTGAAAGTATCCGTACCCAGCGGCACAATCGCTACTGTGACTATGCCAAACGGAGCTACACAAACAGTAAACGGCGGCGAGTATGAGTTTAGCTGCAAGTTATGAAATACTATTTGGCAATTGATATAGGCGCATCAAGCGGACGCCATATAATAGGCTGGAGGGATAACGGTAAAATAAAAACCCATGAGGTTTACCGCTTTTCCAACGGTGTTGATAATATTGACGGCAATTTAGTTTGGAATATAGCCCGACTGTTTAAGGAAGTGAAAGCCGGGCTTAAAGTTGCATTTTCCATATATAAACAAATTGAGAGTATTGCTATTGACACTTGGGGTGTTGATTATGTTTTGCTTGATGGCAGCGGCAAAGAAATCCTGCCTTGCTACGCTTATAGGGACAGTCGTACAAGTCTGGCAGTACAACAAGTGCATGCAAGGATGCAGCTTGATAGTCTCTATTTGCGTACGGGTATTCAGTTTCAACCGTTTAATACAATATACCAACTGTATGCCGATATGACAAAGGGAAGGCTAAAGGACGCTTCTGCATTTTTAATGCTACCCGAATACTTTAATTATAAGTTGACAGGGATTATTAAAAAGGAATATACCAATGCAACGACAACGGGGATTACGAACATCAAGTCAAAGCAATTTGACGAGGACATTATCAATGCACTAAAGCTGCCTAAAAATCTGTTCCTTCCTCTTGGAAAAGCAGGCGATATAGTAGGGGGCTTGTCTCAGGATATAGCTGTAGAAGTTGGCGGACAAACACTGGTAAAGCTTTGCGCTTCTCACGATACTGCAAGCGCATTTGAGGCAGTTGATATGGAGGAAGACTCAATTTTGATTTCCAGCGGTACTTGGTCACTTATTGGTGCTAAACTCAAAGATGCAAAGATAACTAAAGCAAGTAAGCTTGCAAACTTCACAAACGAGGGCGGCGTTGGCTATATCCGCTTTTTGAAAAACATTACAGGCTTATGGTTTAATATAAAACTTAGTCAGGAATTCAACCTTGACTATCCAAAAATGCAGTCACTTGCGAAAACAAGCCGGTATTACAAGATTTTTGATGTTAATGACCCCGCTTTTAATACGCCCGAAAGTATGAGCAAGGCTATTAAACATTGGTTTGTTTGTAGAGGTATTGCCCCGCCCAAAACACAAGCGGATTATATCAATTCTGTTTATTTATCCCTTGCGGCAGGATATAAAAAAGCAATAGAGGAAATGGAAGCACTGACTGCAACAAAATATAATACAATTTACATTGTAGGCGGTGGCGCACTAGTTGAAAACATCAATGCATACACCGCCGAGTTGACCGGTAAAAATGTAATTGCTCTGCCTATCGAAGCTACAGCAATTGGAAACTTAAAGGTGCAAATGAGGTAATAAGATGACAAGGTATGAAGAAGCAAAAAAGATTTATGCAGCAGTTGGTGTTGACACCGATAAGGCTATTTCCGTATTGAAAAATATCCCCATTGCCTTGCACTGCTGGCAGGGAGATGATGTCATTGGTTTTGTAGGAAGCACCTCTTTATCAGGCGGAATACAAACTACAGGCAATTATCCCGGACGTGCGCGCAATTTTCAAGAATTAAAGAAAGACCTTGAATTTGCCTTTTCGCTTATTCCCGGCAAAAAGCGTTTGAACTTGCACGCAATGTATGCCGTAAGCGACAGCCCCATTGAGCTGGATAAAATCACCGTAAAGGACTTTGAGCCTTGGTTGGATTGGGCGCATCCTAGAGATATACATATTGATTTCAATCCCACTTTGTTTTCCAGCAATATGGTAAAGGATAACTTGACACTGTCCAGTCCTGATATCCAAATAAGGGATTATTGGATATCCCATGTTAAGGCTTGTCGTTGCATTGCTGCGGAAATTGGCAAGCGTCAAGGTACGCCTTGTCTTAACAATCTCTGGATACCGGACGGGCTTAAAGATGTGCCTGCCGATAGGCTTACGCCACGCTTGCGCCTCAAGGAAAGTCTTGACAACATCTACGCTGTCAAATATCCCAAACAGCATTTGATTGATGCTCTTGAAAGCAAGGTTTTTGGTATAGGAATAGAGAGCTTTACCGTAGGCAACAGCGAATTTTATATCAATTACGCCGCGCTTAACGGATTGTGCTGCTTGTTGGATAACGGTCATTACCACCCGACGGAAAGCGTGGCAGACAAAATCCCCAGTTTCCTTGCTTTTTATGATACTGTTGCTTTGCATGTTACAAGGGGCGTAAGATGGGATAGTGACCATGTGGTTTTATTTGAGGATGAACTAAAAGAAATTGCCAAAGAAATTGTGCGTAATGATGCCACTCGTCGTGTACTAATCGGACTTGATTATTTTGATGCGTCAATCAATCGCATATCCGCTTGGGTTACAGGCGATAGAAATATGCACAAGGCTTTGCTATACGCCTTGCTGCAACCCAGCGGTAAAATGAAAAAGTTGCAAGAGGACGCAAAATTTACCGAGCTGATGTGTCTTTTTGAAGAAGTAAAAACCTATCCTTTCGGCGATGTATGGAAGGAATATCTTAAACAATGCAATGTAGCGGAAAAGTATTATCCCGCAATACAAAAATACGAAGCAGAGGTGTTATCTAAACGATGAAAAATATAGTAAACGCGCCTTTTTTAATAGAGATTTGCAAAACAGCAAGCAATATGTACCGCCTTGGCTGGAATGAGCGTAACGGAGGCAATATTTCGGTTATGCTCGACAAAGAGCAGGTTGCAGAATATCTTGATGTAGGAAAAATAACCCGCTTGTTACCCATCAATTTTGACGCACATAAGCTTTGCGGCAAATACTTTGCGGCAACCGGCACCGGCAAGTATTTCAAAAATATATTAGACAACCCGGAGACAACGCTGGGCGTTTTCCGCATATCGCAAGATGGCAAGAGCGCAGAATTGCTTTGGGGTTATAAAGATGGCAAAGCATTCACAAGCGAATTGCCTTCGCATCTTATGAGCCATATTTCCAGACTAAAAGTAGACCCTGACAATCGTGTGATAATACACGCCCACCCCACATATACTATTGCGATGAATACCATTTGCCCAATAGATGAAAACGAATTTACTCACAAGCTATGGCAAATCAACACCGAAAGCATTGTGGTTTTTCCTGAGGGGGTAGGCGTATTACCTTGGATGGTTTGCGGAACATGCGAAATAGGGGAAGCAACAGCAAAAAAAATGCAAGAATACCGCCTTGTTATTTGGAGCAATCATGGGATTTTCGGTGCGGGCAAAGATTTGGACGAAGCCTTTGGACTTATTGAAACAGTAGAAAAAGCCGCGCAAATATATATGTTGACCCAAGGAGAGATGCGCCATAACATAATTTCCGATGAACAGTTAAAATCAATTGCGGAGCGCTTTCAAGTAACCCCGAAAGAGGGGATATTAGCTTAGTGTAACTTTTAGAGTAAATTGCAAATTACAGGCAGTAACATAAGAAACATTAGACGCAAATGTCTGTATCTCAAAATATTTACTAAATAAGTATTCCATAAATAATTTTTTTATGGTATAATATAAAAAATGTAAAATGGAGGGTTTTTATATGCAATCACCAAGAACTCAAGCATTTGTGAATATGTATGCGGCAATGGGTACTTTGGATAAATATGTGGAGCTTGACCCTAAAGCTAAAGAAATAGCATCTACTATGAATCTTACAATCCGCTTCAAAGTAAAAGACGGGCCGGATGCTGTGCTAGACTTTAAGGACGGGGCAGTCAGTATTGCTCCTTACGACGGGCAAAAGACCAATGTACTATTGTTTTGCACCGGTCCCGAGCAATTTAATAAGGTAGTAGACGGTAAAGCTATGCCTATTCCGCTAAAAGGGCTGGTAAATGTGCTAAAGTTTATGGCAAAGCCTGACCAGCCTTTTAATGTGCTCACCACCAATATGGCAGACACTATGAGGAAGACTGAATTTGCCACCAAGGAAGAAAAGGCTCTTACCACCAGGCTTGCTTTTTATGCTATGACTGCTGCGCTTGCCCAAATTGCCAATGAGGACGAGCTGGGGCGCATAAGCGCAGGGAATATGGCGGATGGCGAAATTAGCGTAGGCATTAAAGACGATACTTATGTAACTTTGGCTGTTAAAGACCATAAGATTACTTATATCAAAAAGAAGGCAGAAAATGCCCGTGCCTTTATGGAATTTGCTGATATCGACACTACTAAAGGCCTAATTGATGGCAACCTGGATGCTATGAGCTGTATTTGCAATGGAGGCCTGGAGCTAAAAGGCTTTGTACCTATGTTGGAGCAACTTAACAAAGTTCTCAATTTAGTACCCAAGTATTTAGCATAAATCGGAGGTAGATAATATAATGAAAACATATACATATAAAAAGAATCAAGAAATGATGCAAAGAGCCCTTAAAGTTATTCCCAGCGGCGTGTACGGACACCTTGGGCCTGCAGAAGGGTGTATGATACCCACCAGTGCTTTCCCGTTTTTTTCAAGCAGAGCAGAAGGCACTTTCTTTTGGGACCTTGACGGCAATAGATTTATAGACTTTATGTGCGCTTATGGACCAAATATTTTAGGTTATAACGATAAAGATATAGATAATGCCGCCGCAGAACAATTCAAAATAGGCAATTGTACTACTGTGCCCTCTTCCATTATGGTAGAGTTTGCAGAATTGCTTACAGCAACAGTTAGAAAGGATTGGGCTTTCTTTGCAAAGAATGGCGGAGATGTGACTTTGCTTTCCACTATGGTCTCCCGCTTTTATACGGGCAAGAAAAAGATTATCTTTATCAATGGATATTACCACGGAGTTGCACCTTGGACACAAAGAGCGGACAGCCCCGGTACGCTAAGAGAAGATTGCGTCAATTCTATCTACATTGACTTTAATGATATAGAAGCTCTTAAAAAGGTAGTGGCAGAGGATAAAGATATAGCTTGCCTTATTGCAACACCTTATTTTCATGGCAATTTCAAAGACAATGTAACGCCTGCCGAAGGCTATTGGAAAGCTGTTCGTGAGATTTGCACAAAAGAAGGTATTGTACTTATCTTTGATGATGTGCGTTGCGGATTCCGTCTTGACTTGCAAGGCAGTGACCATTTTTACGGTATTGAAGTAGACTTGATTTGCTTTTGTAAGGCAATAGCCAACGGATATAATATATCTGCCCTTTGCGGAAAAGAGTTTCTAAAGCAGGCGGTGGGCTCTATTATGTATACAGGCTCTTATTGGATGAGCGCTGTGCCTTTTGCCGCCGGCATTGCTACTATTAACAAGCTGGTAAGGGCAAGAGCTCCGGAGTATTTGCGCCAACAAGGCCTAAGGTTCACCAAAGGCTTGGCAAAGATAGCAAAGGAAAACAAAGTAGACCTCTCTATTTCCGGAGAGCCTGCCTTGTTCTATCTGCTAATTAAGGACGACAATAGCTTGATTTTGCATCAGCAGTGGATTGCCGAATGCGCTAAGCGCGGGCTTTTCTTAACTAATCACCACAATCATTTTATCAATATGAGTATGAGCGACGAGATTATTGACGAGGCGTTAGATATTGCAAATGAAGCTATGAAAGTTATGGTTGCTAACAATCCGCAAGTGTATAGATAAACAGTCTTAATTATATTAGATTTAGAAAGGGCAAGGGATACTTTGCCCTTTTTATGCGCTAAAAATCATAGGAGGGAACAATGGATATTGCTTTGATTATTTTAGTAAGCAGTTGTCTGCTGGTTAATATCATTTTGCTAATAAAGAGCTTTACGGGAAAAGAAAGCAATTTTAAGGGAGAACTAGACAAAAACGCAGAGAAAATCATTGCTACCTTTAATACTGCCAATCAATATTCTGTGGACAGGCTGGAAAAGGACAATAAGGAAAGACAAGAGGAAATCAGCAAGTTTGTGGTAAGCAACGAAGAGCATTTTAAGGAAATGAAAAAAGAATTGGTAGATACCATAGAAAACTTGCAAACTAAGGTTGCAGGGTCGCTAAGAGAAACCAGAGAGGACAATATTAAAGCTCTGGATAAAGTAAGAGAGGAAAACAGCAAAAAGCTGGACGAAATAAGGGGCGTGGTAGACGAAAAGCTGCAAGAAGGGCTGGAGAAGCGCTTTAACGAAAAGTTTAAGCTAATAGGAGAGCGGCTGGACAGCGTAAATAAAGGGCTGGGCGAAATGAGCATCTTAAGCGATAGCGTAAAAGATATGCAAGCGGTATTTAGCAATGTAAAGGCTAGAGGTAGCTGGGGAGAAAAGAATCTAGAAAGCCTATTGGATGAGACTATCCCGGGGCAATTTTATACTCAATATAGCGTAAAAGATAACAGCGAAAGAGTGGACTTTGTAGTAAAAATCCCTATTGCAAACGGTCTAGCACTTTTACCAATAGATTCCAAGTTCCCGACAACTGCATTTACAGCATTGGAAGAAGCTAATTTAACACAAGATAAAAACGAAATTGATAAAAAGCGCGAAAGTTTTATTAAGGAAATCAAGAAAAATGCAAAATTAATCAAAAAGTATATTAATCCGCCTATAACTACAGATTATGCAATAATGTACCTGCCTAGCGAAGGTATTTATGCAGAGGTTATGCGTAATATTAATATTATTGAAGAGCTTAACCATTTGGGTATTATGCCAGCAGGGCCTAATAGTATATTAGGACTGCTTACTACCCTAAAAATGGGCTTTAGAAGTATGGCTGTTCAAGAATCTACAAGAGAGGTTATTGAAAGCTTTAAAGAAATTAAGAAAATGTTATCAGATTATGGCGGATATATAGATAATGCAAAGAGAAATATTAGGCTAGCTGGGGATAATATAGAAAAAATAGATAAGCAAAATATCTCAATTACTAAGCGATTGGGTGCGATCGAATCATTGCAAATAGAGGATGAGGAAGTACTACTTATTGAAGAAGTAGCAAGCGACTTATTCGAGCATTAAGTCACGCTTGGTAAATGCAAAGATAAAAAGTCTTGCCGCCACAGGTACAAAAGCAAGGATAAATGATACTATGGTCATAGCAATCAGCCCTTTACCTAACCGATAAGTTTGGATAGATAAAAAATATTTAATAAAGTAATCAATAAAATCTTCCACGCTTTCCATACGGGCTATTCTCAGCCCGGGCAACATCCCTATAATGCATAAGCATAAAAAGAATATCAGCAAGAATTTACCTTGTACCTTAGCTCTTACTCTTTTATCTTTTAACTCCTTAATAACTTTAACAAATACAAGGACTATGGTCACTATTAAAATAATTATCAAAATAGGTGCTGCAAGGGTGGCTATAAACCTATATACATCTGAAACAAACATATCGCTGGGGTCAAGGTCCACAGGTTGTATAAACTCTTTATAAAAATCTCCTTTTTTGCCGAAAATGGAAAGGGGATTGTAAGGATTGTCAAATAAACCGCCTAAAGTTTGTATGCCGTTGATATCTTTGTCTCCTGACACAAAAGGCAAAAATAAACAAGCAAACAGTAAAATTAGACAAATTGTATAAAAAATAGGCAAAATAATTCCGTTAATGTATTTTTTAGGCTTTTTGCCCGCTCTTCTGGTTTCCATACATTCCTCCATGGATTTTGTACATAACAATGATACTATATTATTTGCTTAAAAACAAGTAAAAAGAAAAAAATGCCCTTGTTGAAATAGGCAAATTACGAAAAAAGCGGACTAATATATACTAATTAGCGGTAATGTTTGTAATTTTTTTATTAATAATGTATAATTGTAGAAAATATTTATAAGTTTATAACAGGTAAAAATGAGTTTAGTAGTATATAACACTTTAAGCGGAAAAAAAGAAGAATTCAATTCTATTATGCCGGGACTGGTCAAAATGTATTCCTGCGGGCCTACGGTTTATACCTATGCGCATATCGGCAACTTGCGCACTTATATTTTTATGGATTTAGTGCGCAGGGTGCTTGCCTACAATGGCTATAAGCTGCTTGGCGTCATTAATATTACCGATGTGGGGCACTTGCTGAGCGACGCCGACGAAGGCGAAGACAAAATGGTTAAGGCAAGCAGGGAGCAAAAGAAACAGCCTTTGGAAATCGCTGAGGAAATCTCAAATATATTTTTTGAGGACCTTGAAAAGTTAAATATAGGCAAGCCTGAAATAATAGCAAAAGCTACTGACCATATACAAGATATGATAGATTATGTGCTGGAGTTGGAGCAAAGCGGATTTGCCTATGAAACTAGCGACGGTATATATTTTGATATAGCTAAGTTCCCCGGATACGGTAAGCTGTCAGGGCTTAATCTTGAGGAGCAAATTGCAGGGGCTAGGGTAGATGTCAATGTCGAAAAAAGACACCCTGCGGATTTTGCGCTTTGGAAAAAAGCAGAGCCCAATCATATTATGCAATGGCATAGTCCTTGGGGTATGGGGTATCCGGGCTGGCATATCGAGTGTTCGGCTATGGGACAAAAGTATTTAGGGCAAGTCTTTGATATCCATACGGGCGGGGTAGACCATATACCCATTCATCACGAAAACGAAATAGCGCAAAACGAAGCCCGCATTGGCAAAAAAAGCGTCAATTATTGGATGCATGGGGAGTTTATGCTGGTTGACGGCGGCAAAATGAGCAAGAGTTTGTCCAATACTTATACTATAAAGGAGTTGGAGCAAAGAGGTTTCGAAGGGCTGGACTTTCGTTTCTTTTGCTTAAATGCTCAATATCGAAAAAAGTTAAACTTTACTTTTGAAGCTTTAAAAGCGGCAAAAATCGCAAGGGAAAGACTGGGAGCGCAGCTGCTTGAGCATAAGGATGCGCCTGCTTCTGCAAATCCAAAGCTGTTGCAAGACTATAAAGATAAATTTATGGATGCTGTCAACGATGACCTCAATATCCCGCTTGCGTTAGGTATCTTATTTACTATGTTAAAAGAGCCTAAAAGCAAAGATATTTACAACTTAGCTATTTATATGGATGGCATATTTGGGCTTCGTTTGGATAAGGTAAGCGCAGCAGAAGCAAAAGTACAAGATATACCTCAAGAAGTTTTAAGGCTGGCCGAAGCTCGCTTTACAGCAAAAAAAGAGCAAAACTTTGCTCTTGCCGACAGCTTGCGGCAACAAATTAATGAGTTGGGCTATGCGGTTATGGACAGCAAAGAAGGTTATAAGCTGGCAAAAATGTAATTCTGCCTATAAATAATGCAATTCTTTTTAAGAAAAAGCAAAATAATAAAAAATCAGTATTGACAAATAAATCTATCTCGTTTATAATTATTATACTAATGCATAGTCGGGAGGTCCAAGGTACAATGAAAAGCAATAAGACGCTGTATGAAACTGCTTTAGAAGTTGCGCATAATGACAGGAAAGAAATTATGCAAAAAGACGATAGCAATAAGATACTTCTTTACAAAGAAGTCTTCGATCCTGAGTATACTGGATATGAGTATGCATATGAGGGTGCGCAGGTAGAAAGGGAAGAATATCTAAAGCAAGAAAATAAGAGTACCGAATTGCAAAAATATTGGGACCGTTACTATAATGGAGAGCGTAAACCTAGGTTCGCAAATGTACCTTATATGCAAGCACAATATCTAACAACCCAAGCAGATGCAGAAACAGAGGATACAAAAAAAAACATTGATATGAAAGATTTTATTTCAAAAAGAAAAGCTAGAGCAAAGTCCTTTTTTTGGGCAATAGTAGGTATCGTTATTGGAGCGGGAGCAGTATTTGCGGCTTATCATTTCTTCTTATAAAGATTAAGATTCTATTAAGCACCCGATGCATTGCTCGGGTGCTTTTTGTTTTATAGGCATAGGAGGAAGAACTTGGAAGCAAGGCTAAAGCCCAATAAGAAAGAATACTATAAATGCAACCTATATTATTTGCGCAAATTCTTTGGCGCAAAGGAATTGGTTATGATGGTCCTGCTGCTTGCGGCGGGGCTATTGTTGCGCTTTGTATACGGGTCTTGGCTTATCCTTATTTTATTTTTTATATTTTTAGCAGTAGCGTCAGTTGCTTTGCTTTTTTACCTTTATACTGCTTATAAAGGGTGGCAATTGGAGTACGAAAAGGCAAATATAACGGAGCTTGTAATTACCTTTGGAGAAGATACCGACTATACCGTTAAATTGCAAAATAAAGAAGGCGATATTGTCAGTACAGACCAATTCGACCTTAAAAATGCGGATAAGGTGGCTTTCTTAAAAGGCAAAACCTATCTTTTTCAAGGTGCTGCCACTATGTATTATCTTTTTCCTTGCGATTTTACTGAGGGTGATTACGAAAAGTTTAGAGAAAAACTTGCGCTTAACCTAGAGCGTCAAAAATTCAAAATGAAGACTAAGAGAAAGACTTTTCCTAAACCTTTAATTAAATAATTTTATTGCCTTGTTTGCAAAAGCTGACAAGTGACTTTCTATTTCAATATAATTGTCTTAACTTCGTAAGGTGTAAAGGAGAGAGCGGACAAATCTGCTTTTTCTATATATTCCTCCAACATATTTGCTTGCCAGCACTCCACATAATTTTGCACACAAGCAATCTTTGCAACAGTTGCCTTGCCTTGATTTTCATATATTCTTAACATAGTGCCTTGAGAGTCAAAGGTTTTCTTTATTGTTTCTATTACAATATTCTTTTGGTTACTGGTTGCAAAGGCAGGATATTCCAGCCCTTTGGTTACCGTAATAGGATTGTTAAAGGCATAGGCATACTCTTGGGTCATATTGTCCTCAAAGCTGCCTTTATAAGGATAAAGGGCATAGCGGAAGCGTTGCTCGCCCCTATCAGCATAAGGGTCAGGATAGACAGGACTCCTAAGCAAGTTAAGCGAAATCAGCCCGTCTTTTACCCTATGGCCATACTTACAGTCATTAATAAGGCTAATACCGTATTCGCCGTCTTCCAAGTTTACCCATTTTTGAGCGCAAATTTCAAATTGTGCCTTTTCTATGCTACTTTCATCTTTAGTGCTGCGGTTTAAGTTGCCGAATTGTATATCGCAACGCACTTTGTCCGAGTAAGTCATAGGTCTAAAATCCGCTCTTAGCATTTTATGAGTTTCTTGCCAGTTAACTAAAGTTTCGAACTCCACATAAGGCACGCCGGTGGTAAGGATAACCTTTTGGATTAAACTGCTTTTGCCATACTTATAGGTATTGGTGCGGATAACTTTTGGTCCGTCAAGTTCGGTAGTGTAACTGATTAGCTTAAATTGGCGAGGGCTCTTTTTGGTGTAATTGATATCAATATCCCACGCATCGTTGTGCATGCGCTTATCCCTATATACATTTAGGCGGTTTAGGAATATTTTGCTATGCTCAATGTTGTCTTGTTTGGTCTTTAAGCTAACTATATTGCCATCTTTGCCAAAAGTAATTTGCAGCAGGTCATTTTCCAGTACATTGTCGCTGCTGCTGGGTTGGATAATATCCTTTGCTTCATTTAGCGGAGCAATAGCATAAGCATTAAGCTCGGCACAATACCATTTGCCGTTGTGCTTGATATACTCGCTGCGGGCAAAAGGTGTGGTATTGACTGCAACTTGCTTGTCCAGTTTGTTTAAGCTATCCAATGCTTTTTGTTTAAGTGCTTCTAAGTTGTCCAGCAAAATCGCATAGCGTGCTTCTGTCTCTTTATAAACTCTGTTAATAGAAGAACCGGGGATAATGTCATGGAATTGATATAGCAATACCTCTTTCCAAATTGTATCAAGCTGCGCTTTAGGATATTTATAGCCATATGTATTGGCAAGCAGAGATAAAAACTCTGCATCGTGCAATGCTTGTTCGCATTTTCTGTTGTATAGCTTGGTCTTTCCTTGGGTGGTAAGGGTGCCTTGATGCCTTTCCAAATAAAGCTCTCCCTTGTGAGAAGTCATCTTATCACGGTAACCCTCCAGCTTTTCGAAAACTTTTGCAGCAGGGGCAAGCACAACTTTGCTCATACCCTTTTGCCTGACAGCTCGGGTAATGCTTTCCATATGCCCTTCGCTGGGTCCGCCGCCGCCGTCTCCAATGCCAAAGAGCAAAGAAGCTACGGGAATTTTGGCTTTTTCTGCATTTAGCTGTGCTGTTGCCTCCACGCTTACCGCATTCCCTTCCGCCACATAGTTGTCATAAGGCGGCATATGCATAATAATTTCGCTATCGTCAATGCCTTTCCATAAAAAAGAGTTGTAAGGCCATTTATTAAACTCATTCCAAGATAACTTTATAGTTAGAAAATACTCCATACCGCACTTTTTTACTATTTGCGGCAGGTTTCCGCTAAACCCAAACACATCGGGCAGCCAGCAAACTTTGGGCGTAAACCCAAATTCCTTTTTCCAAAACTCCATCCCATACACACTTTGGCGGATAAGCGACTCCCCGCAAGGTATATTGGTATCGCATTCTGTCCACATTCCGCCTTGAACTTCTATCCTGCCCTGTGCAACTTTTGCTTTAATCTTTTTATATAAGGCGGGATAGTCCTCTTTTACCCATTGAAAAAGCTGTGCTTGACTTGCGCCAAACACATAGTCATCATATTTTTCGATATTTTTAAGCTGACTGGCAAAAGTGCGGTAACCTTTACGGCGGGTTTCTCTAATTGGCCATAGCCAAGCCAGGTCTATATGCGCATGTCCGGTTGCATACACCGTATCAGGACCTTGTTCGCCCCAGTCATATTCCGCTTGTAGGGCATCCCTTGCCTTTTGCACACTTTCCGGGCTAAAGCCTTTCATAAGTTTGCCTGCAAGGGCAAGTGCTGTCCTAATCCTCTTTCTCTTTACGGTATTGCTAATGGCAATGGCTTGAGTATAAAGGGCATAATAGTCATAATACAGTGCCCTAATATCCTCCCTAACTTCTACAATATCCGCTCTTTTGAGTTTGGCATGCGTAACTCGTTTTACCAGCGTTTGATTGTAGCCGCCCTCCACCCAAATATTTATTTGCTCACCGCCCTGTGCACAAGCAAATAGTTCAAGCTCTTGCTTGCCGCTTACGGGCTGCACTACATTTGTTATATCGTATATCTTGCTAATGCCCGTTTGCGGAGTGCCCTGCTCGTCAAAGAGAGAACCTTCCCAGTCCACATTGACAAGTGCGCTAATCTTTTTTCCTTTTGAGCTTTGAGGGACAGTCCCCTTAAAATTAAACCATGCACAATCATAGTTTATTCCCCAAGCCTCACCTACCTTAATTGGTTGCAAGGGTTGCTTTTCTCTTTCTGTAAAAGGGATAGGTTCGGGGGCAACCACATAATGAGCTTGCAGCTCGCCTATTTTTGTAAAAACCTTTTGCCTGATTAGCCCAAGCCTAGTATAATAAGGTGCTAATAATGCCCGAACAAGTTTATAAAGTTTAGGGTAAGACATACTTCCCTCCTTATAAGAAAAATTTTAACGGATACTTCTTTGCGGATATACTTCTAAAGCAGCTTTTAGAATATCCATAGCTGCTTGCAAGTCCTCTTTTTTAAGCACATAAGCCATCCTAACTTCGTCAACTCCCATCCCCGGGGTAGCATAAAATCCTGCCGCAGGAGCAAACATCACCGTTTTGCCATTTACATCGAA
>Ga0265293_10004841_pt1 | contig 23216 bp, 25 predicted proteins | sample Munlanlewell138R_FD_192505 | JGI IMG/M metagenome (GOLD analysis project Ga0265293, IMG submission 192505) | Leachate microbial communities from a municipal landfill in Southern Ontario, Canada - Leachate well 138R | ecosystem: Engineered > Solid waste > Landfill > Unclassified | place: Canada... | reverse complement strand
GATTAGAGGCCTTATTTAAAGAATATCGTGTCGATTATGTTGTTAAAGGTGGCCAAACAATGAATCCTGCCACTGAAGATTTCGTTGCAGCTATTAAAAAAGTAAATGCCAAAACGGTATATTTATTACCTAATAACTCAAATATTATTCTCGCAGCAACCCAAGCAGCGGAAGTCGTGAATGATGAAGGCCAAATTAAAGTGTTTGTGATTCCAAGCAAAACAATCCCCCAAGGATTAGTTGCCGCTATGAACTTTAACCCTGAATTACCTCCAGAAGATAATTTTGAAGTGATGACAGAAGCTTTATCTTCTGTTGAAACCGGTCAAATTACCTTTGCGATTAAAGATACAACGATCGAAGGCGTGACCGTGAAAAAAGATTTCTATATGGCCCTCCAAGGAAAAGCCATTCTTTGTTCAGTTAAAGATAAGTTTGAAGCCCTGCGCACACTCTTAAAGTCAATGATTAATGATCTTGTTGGCATTGTCACCCTCATTTATGGCGAAGATGTCAAAGAAGAAGAAGCCGCCTCCGTGCTTGAAGAAATGGAAGGCCTCTACCCGCGTGTGGATTTTGAATTAGTCAATGGCGGTCAACCTGTATATTCGTTTATCGTAGGCGTTGAATAGAGGTTTAATGTGGCTAAACTTAGCAGTTCTGCCCGTATTATTGAAGCATTAAAAAAATATGACATCTTCACATTTAAAGATGTCATTTTTCATTTACCGCGTAGTTATTTAAACTTATCCTATTCAAATGAGTTTGCCGTCAATACGAATGATAAAGTGATGCTCTATTTAGAGGCTACTTCGGCCCCTGTCATTATTAAGACACCAAAAGTATTAATCATTCGTTTTACGGCGATAAGTGACACGAAGACACCTTATCTCATAGTCGCCTACAATCAACGCTATATCATGCGTTTAATCACACCAGGAACGAAGTTTAGCGTCTATGGCACAATCAACTTACATAAACGGGAAATAAGTGTGAGTAAGATATTTCCGCGTCTTCTTAATCCTAACGAACAGCTCGTCCCACTTTATACATTACCGAGTGAAATCGCCAACCATGAATATAAAAAAATAGTTGAAAAGGCGTTAAAAGAAACGACCTTCAATTCACTTATTCCGCAGTCATTTCGTAGCAAAAACGACCTTATTTCATTAAATAATGCATTTTCCTATGTTCACTTGCCCATGAGCTTAAACGATGTATTTCGTGGGTTAAAGACGCTTAAATACGAGGAAGGGTTACGCTTCTTTTTGAAGCTTTTGATGATTAAACGTCAAAACAGTACGCTTCATAATGATCAAAAAAATGTCATCAATTTAAAAGCTGCAAACGCATTTGTTAAGTCACTCCCATTTACCCTGACGAAAGATCAAATCATTGCAATCCGTGAAATTGGTCACGATATGAATGAGCAAACGCTGATGTATCGTCTCCTTCAAGGCGATGTTGGAAGTGGTAAAACAATCGTCGCTTTTAGTGCACTTTACATTAATTACTTGCGAAAAGCGCAAGGTGCTTTTTTAGCACCGACTGAAAGTCTCGCAAAACAACATTATGACTCGCTTTTAAAGTTTTTTGCTCCCTTCAAGATTCGGATTGGTCTTTTGATTGGTGCCTTATCGGAAACTGAAAAAAACATCTTAAAGCGAAACATTGCCGAAGGAAAAATTGATATCATTGTTGGTACCCACGCGCTGTTTAGTGACGATGTTTTCTATCATTCGTTAGAGCTGGTCGTCATTGATGAACAACATAAATTCGGGGTTAACCAGCGGCAACTCCTTTTAAGTAAAGGTGAAAAAGCGGATCTTTTACTTTTAAGTGCGACGCCAATTCCTCAAACATTAGCGAATGTTGTTTATGGTGATATGGATATTACGACGCTTAAGCAATTTCCACACTCTGGACGCCAGGTCATAACGGAAATTAAGGATTATAGCCTAAAGGAGCTCGCTACCTTTATTGACAACGCTTTATTAGATAAACGTCAAGTTTATATTATTGCCCCTAAAATTAGTGCGGGAGATCATACCAATGTGCTGTATTTATATCGCCTCTATAAAGAGCGTTACGGTGAGATGGTTGGTCTGCTCCATGGTCAAATGAGTAGTGAAGAAAAGGAACAATCACTTGATCTTTTTAAAGCCGGCATAACCCCAATTCTTGTGGCCACGACTGTGGTTGAGGTTGGAATTGATGTCAAAAATGCCGGATTAATGATTATTTATGAGCCAAATAGCTTTGGTCTATCCTCGCTTCATCAATTACGGGGACGGATTGGACGGGACGGTAAAAAGGCGCATTTATGTTTAGTGACAAATGAAGAAGATCGCACAAAACTTGAAGCGTTTGCGATTGAAAATGATGGTTTTAAGATTGCCCAACTTGATTTATCACTTCGTGGTCCAGGTGAGTTAACCGGGGAAAAACAAAGCGGCATGCCGAGTTTTCTTTATCTCAACGTGATTAAAGATTGCGATTTAATTAAGACGATTAAAGAAGATGCGTTAACTATCCTTAATGATCCACTTAATGATGAATATAAAGAAATCATGGAAAGTGTGTCAGAAGCGCTGAAGTCAAGCACAATGTAGGTCGGTCAAGTCTAGAGTTGTCAAAGAGGAGAACACTTTTTCCAAAATAAGAGGCCTGATTAGTGATTCGTATATTCGTAAACTTATAATTAATCTGCTTTATATGGATACCGTCAAGTTTCTTTTTCATCCATGCTAAAATGTGAACAGAAACATAAGGTTTGATACTTAATGATGAGCAACACAATGAATAAAAGGTTACGTACGATATCAGTGATTACCCTCGCGATTTTTCTTGTTGGTATCATTTTCGTTACATATAGTATTCATCGATTGATTTGGTTTAGCGATATCATTTTCTTCTTTTCTTTTTACGTTGTTTTAATCGTTCTAGTGGTCACATCGATCTTATTCTTCATTGGTTTGAATCACGCGCGAAGTATTTCCAAAGAAATGCAAAAAAAATATTTCATCAATTCAATACTGTTCTTTATTATTCCTCTAATCTTAGCAACTAGTGTTGTTGTGTTTGATCAAATTTCATATGCTAATTACTATACATTTACTGTTCAAAAATGGCGTGATGCTTCTCCAAATGAACGCGGAAGATTGATAGATTCATTTCGTCGTACATATGACGTAATTGGCATGAATTTGGAAGAAGTAGAAAATCTTTTGGGTATTCCCGATTATGACGATGATTCATCCTATATTTATAACCTTGGGGACTATCGACAAGCGATTGCGATGGATCCATATTTTTATGAAATTATGCTGAATGAGGCAGACGTTGTCATCAGCGATGGTATTTTCCAAGGATGAGTTCATATGAAATTAAAGGAACAAAAATCTCCTGAAAATATTCATTCATAAACTGAACCATTTTTATTAACATCCATAAAATATAGTTCAATTGGAAAGTGACATAAGACGATTAAAGACGACGCTCTCACCATCATCCAGGACTGGAAGATTAAGTAATCGTCGAAAAGGGGTCAGAACTGATAAGGTCAATCATAAAGTAACCTAGTCAAGCCAGGTGTATTACTCGGTGTCTTTATGTTAAAATAACTTAGGTTATTTTTATTTAAGGAGGCCTAACGATGAAATTAGTTATCGAAATGATGGGTGGCGATCACGGTTTAGAAGCGACCATCCCTGCCGTTATAAAATTTAAAAAAGATTTTCCTGAAGTTGAACTTTTCGTGGTTGGAAATAAAGATCTACTCTCAGAAGTGGCGCCCTTTGCGACCATTATTGATGCAAAAGAAGTTGTGAAAGTTGATGCAACGCCGATGGAAGTTTTAAGAGCTAAAGGAAGTTCGCTATTCATGGCGATTAATACTGTCTTAGAAACACAAGCTGAAGCCATTATCAGTGCCGGTGGGACCGGTCCATTTTTAAGTGCCACAACCCTCAAGTTAAAATTAATTGAAGGGGTTGAAAGAGCCGCCATCTTAGCGCCTTTTCCGACTCGCATTAAAGGTAAACAAGTCGCGATTCTTGATATTGGTGCAAGTAATGAAAATACCGCTCATCACCTATATCAATTCGCCTTAATGGGTCAACTTTATGCTAAAGCCGTCCTGGGGGCGGAGGAGCCAAAAACGTATCTTTTAAGCAATGGAACCGAAGATTCAAAAGGAATCCCGGTCGTTGTGGAAGCCAATAAATTAATGCGTGAAAAAGGGCTGAAAAACTTTTGTGGAAATATGGAATCACGTGAAGTCATGTCCGGCGATGCCGACGTTGTTGTCGCTGATGGCTACACGGGTAATATTCTCCTTAAATCGATTGAAGGCACTTCAAAAATGCTTTCAGGTGCGATGAAGAAAGCATTTAAACGGAATCTTTTCTCAAAATTAGGTTACCTATTAGCCAAACCTGGTTTTGATGACATGGGAAAAATATTTGATTACAAAAATACGGGTGGCGCGATGTTAATTGGTCTTAATAACATTGTGGTTAAAGCGCATGGTAATAGCGATCCACGTGGTTTCTATAACGCCATTTTAGTCGCTTATAAAATGGCCAAAGCCGATATCGTCGGCAAGGTTAGAAGCGGGATGAATCATGAGTAAAATCGATGCCTTATTTACGCGCCTTGGGATTACCCCACATGACCCGCAACTTTTCTTAGCGGCTTTAACGCATTCAAGTTACAAAACAAAAGAAGATAAAGCCGAAGACTATGAGCGACTAGAATTTCTTGGCGATTCAATTTTGAATTTTGTTATTACCAGTGAAATCTTCCGTGCCTATCCCCATAAAAGACAAGGCGAGTTAACGAACATGCGCAAAAACTTCGTGCGTACGCATTCGGTTTCAAATCTTGGACGGGAACTTGAATTAGAAAAATATATTAGAACCGGTAAATCGATTACCCCTGAAGACTTGATGTCGAATAATAAATATTTTGAAGATGTCTTTGAAGCCCTCATGGGTGCCCTTTATCTTGATCAAGGGATTGAGAAAACTGCCACCTTTATTTTAAGTATGGTTGGAGAAGCAATTAAAGGCTATGATTTTAATCAAATCTTTGACTATATTAGTACCCTTCAAGAATATATTCAGGCCGATAAGCAAGGCTTACCGCAATATCAAACAACCCCTTCTGGCTTTCCAGAAAAAGAAAAAGCGTTTATTTCAACCGTGTCAAATGACGGTATTGTTTTAGGTAAAGGCTACGGCGCAAATAATAAAGAAGCCGAACAAATGGCGGCAAAAAATGCTTTAGAAAAGGCTGCACGATAAATGGGCTTAATTTCGTTTTTAAAAAAGAAGTTTGGTGGTCAAAAAAATGAAACCACCGAAAAATATGTCGTTGGTTTAGAAAAAAGCCATGCCAATTTTAGTAGTAAGCTAAAAAGACTTGCCAAAAAATATGACAAAGTTACCGAAGAATATTATGAACAGCTCCTTGAGATTCTTATTGGGGCAGATGTCGGCGTTAATTTAACTTATCAAATTATTGAAGCGACGAAACGTGAAGCCCTAACAACTAACACCGTCAATCCGGAGCAAATTAATGAAATCTTAGTTGATAAAATGTTTATTGGCTACCTTAACCAAGGTGAAGATATCGTTAATGAAATTGATTTTAACCGTGATGGTCCAACTGTCTTACTCGTCGTTGGGGTCAATGGGGTCGGTAAAACGACATCGATTGCGAAACTCGCCCATCGTTATCAAAAGATGGGAAAAAAGATCTTACTCGTGGCGGGGGATACCTTCCGAGCGGGGGCCGTGGCCCAACTTGAAGTGTGGGCCAAGCGCCTTGATGTGCCGATTGTGCTTGGACGGGAAAAAGCGGATCCTGCCAGTGTTGCCTATGACGGTGTCGTACGGGGCAAAGAACTTGGGGTTGATCTGATTATTGTTGATACGGCGGGTCGCTTGCAAACGAAGACTAATCTAATGGCGGAATTAAGTAAAATCCGCCGTGTGATTGGTCGCGAAATCGAAGGTGGACCTCATGAAGTATTTCTCATTATTGATGCTACAACCGGGCAAAACGGTATTTTACAAGCGAAAGCTTTTGCCGAAGCAACGGGACTAACTGGGGTCGTCATTACGAAAATGGACGGCACGAGTAAAGGTGGTATCATCTTGGCGATTCGTGATGAGATCGGGGTGCCAGTTCGCTTTATTGGGCTTGGCGAAAAACTTGAAGACCTTGATGAATTTGATTTAGAAAAATATTTGTACGGTTTATGTTTAGGAGTAGAAGAATGATTGTATTTTCCTTATTTAGTTTAGTGATATCCTTTGTGATTTTTATTGTTGTCCAACAAGTGGTTTATAGTTTTGGACCCTCGAATCTCCTTTTTGCTAATATTTTAGTAATTCTTATTGGAAGTGCAGTGGTGAGTTTATTTTTTACCTACCGCCAATTTCGGCATATGGGAAAAGATAAATGGCGAAGTCCCATTTTCCATCAAGTATTATTGCGAACATTCCTTATTAATTTCACAATCATTTTTATTATTTCATGGGTGATATAAAATGGATAATCTCAACGAATTTATATATATCAATGATTTGTTCTCGGTTTATGGTGAAACATTAACGAGTAAGCAAAAAGAAATGATGGAAGCCTACTATGTTTTTAATTTGTCCGTACAAGAAATCGCGGACCAGTTAAAGATTAGTAAAGCCGCTGTGAGTGATGCGCTTAAAGTCTCAGTGAAACACCTTGAGAACCTGGAGGCAATTATTGGTCATATTGCTTACAAAAAAACCGTGACTGAACGATTTAATAAAATAAAAGAAATGACGGAAGACCAAGACATACTTGCGCTTCTTAAGATGGAGGAACAAGATGGCATTTGAATCATTAACCGATAAATTTAGTCTCATCCTTAAAAAGGTGCGTGGTCAAGCACGGCTCAGCGAAAAAAATATGGATGAAATGCTCCAAGAAGTGCGGGTCGCACTTTTTGAGGCAGACGTCAATTTTAAAGTCGTTAAAGAGTTTGTCCATAATATTAAAGAAACGGCAATTGGCACAAAGGTTTATGACGCCCTTAATCCTGGCCAAATGGTTGTGAAGATTGTTAACGATGAATTAGTGAAACTACTCGGCAGCACGGATACCGAGTTAGTGTTTGAAAAGAATAAACCGACGATTATCATGCTTGTCGGGCTCCAAGGAACCGGAAAAACAACGACGGCGGGTAAATTAGCCCTCCTCTTTAAAAAGAAGCTCAATAAGCGTGTTCTTTTGGCAGCTGCTGACGTTTACCGTCCTGCAGCGATTGATCAGCTTGTAACGCTTGCCAAACAAGTTGGTGTGGACATTATTAATTTGGGCGATAAGGTAAGTCCTGTGGCCATTGCCGAAGCCGCCAAGAAAAAAGCGTATGACGATCGCTATGATGTACTTATTATTGATACCGCCGGTCGGTTAACAATTGATGAACCACTAATGAAAGAATTAGCCGATATTAAAACGCAAGTGACGCCAAGTGAAATTTTACTTCTTGTCGACGCCATGAGTGGTCAAGATGCCGTTAATACGGCCCTTGCCTTTAATGATCAGTTAGGTTTAACAGGGGCGATTATGTCGAAACTTGATAGTGACGCCCGTGGTGGGGCTGCCCTTTCCATCAAGCATTTAACGGGTGTACCGATTAAGTTCGCGGGGGTTGGTGAAACCCTTGAAGATCTTGATATATTCTATCCCGAACGGATGGCAGACCGTATTCTTGGGATGGGTGATGTTTTAAGCTTAGTCGAAAAAGCCCAAGAAAAACTTGATGAAAAACAAGTTAAGAAAACGACTCAAAAAATGATGGATGGCCAGTTTGATTTAAATGATATGCTCGATCAAATGAAACAAGTCCAAAAACTCGGTAAATTAAGTGGAATCCTAAAAATGATTCCGGGGATGCCGAAGATTACCCCTGAACAACAAGCACTTGCGGAACGCGAAATGAAACTATTTGAAGTGATTATTAATTCAATGACCTATGAAGAAAGAAGTAATCCTGCCATCTTAAAAAATAGTCGGAAAGTAAGGATCGCAAAAGGCAGTGGTACCTCAAGTTTTGAAATCAATAAGGTGCTTAAGAAGTACGAACAAACGAAAGAGATGATGAAGAAAATGAAGGGTTATAAAAAAGGTGGTCCAATGCCACCCGGCTTTCCTGGAATGATGTAAAGAAAAGGGCAGTTGTAAACTGCCTTTTTACTATTTTTTATCCTTTGTATACTTATCACCTTTAGCGATCGCGTCACTTTCCCATTTGCCAATTACGCCGGATTCGAGTTCTTGAAGGAGTCGATTTGTTTCCTTATCTTTAAGAATCTTAGCGAATAAGTCGGGGCGCCGATCTTTGGTGAGACGAATGCTTTCTTTTAAGCGCCATTTTCGGATGGCGGCATGATTTCCGCTATAAAGAATGGTAGGGACACGATAACCACGAAAATCAAAGGGTTCCGTGTATTGTGGGTATTCAAGCATGCCATAATCAAAACTCTCATGGGCGAGACTATCTTCGCTGATGACTTCATCAAGCAATCGGATGACGGCGTCACTTATGACCATGGCCCCGAGTTCACCACCGGTCAAGATATAGTCACCAATCGAAATTTCTTCATCGATATAATACGATACTCGCTCATCAACGCCTTCATAGTGACCACAGATTAAGATGAGGTGGTCTTGACGACTCAAGCTAAATGTTTTGTTTACATTGAGGGTTTTACCTCGTGGGGAAAGTAAAACTTTGTGCCCAGTCGCGATACTTTCAAGGGCAAGGACAATAGGTTCAACTTGTAGAATCATCCCAGCGCCACCGCCAACAGGCGGAGTATCCACGCGGTTCCACTTGTTTTGTGCGAAGTCACGAATGTTCACAAGTTCAACTTCAACAAGCCCTTTTAAAATTGCCTTTTTGATGATTGATGTATTTAAAAAGTTGGGGAACATTTCGGGGAAAAGCGTGAGAATTGTAATTTTCATAACATGCCTTCAATCGGGCGAAAGACAATGGTTTTGCTCGCTAAATCAGTGGAAATGATGAATTCACTAATATAAGGGATTAAGACATCACTAGCGCCTTCACGTTTAACCCGTAAGGTATGATAGGAAGCGTATTCAAGAACTTCAGTAACCATCCCAACTTGGGTATTGTCTTCAAGTAATACTCTCATCTCAAGTAAGTCATCAAGGTAGATAAATCCTTTTTTAAGCTTCGTAGTCTCTCTTTCGATGAGCAGGGGTAATTTAACAAAGGGTTCGGCTTCTTCAATCGATAAGAGCTCTTTAAAGGTTAAAACTAACATGCCTTTATTTTCATGGATACTTTGAATGGTAAGCGTGGTTACGTCGTTGGTTGTTGGATCAATCACAAAAAACTTCTTATTGATCTTAAAGCGTTCATCAATAAATGAAGTGGCGGGCTTTACTTTGAGGCCGCCGCGGAGGCCGTGGGTTGCGATAATATAACCGACTGTGATGTAATTATTTTTCATATTGATATTATACAAAAAAACTCTCGGGTGAGAGTTATTTCTTTTCGTCTAACGATTCAAAGCGTAAGAAGACGTGTTCTTCGTCAAGCTTGCCTGCGACTGAGACAACTTCACGTAATGCATTAGCGATTATTCCTTTGCGACCGATGAGGACGGCAATGTCATCATTCTGCGCGAAGATATTTATGATAATCTTGTCGCCTTCCATCGTTTTTCGAATAAGAAGCGATGATTCATTTTTGACGATTGGAGTAATAATCGTGCGCACTAAAGCTTCATAGTCACGCATCTTTACTTACCTAGTTTGCTTTTTGCAAATGCTTCGTTAATGCCTTGCGCACGGAAAAGGGCTTTGACGGTTGCACTTGGTTGTGCGCCGTTTCCTAACCATTTCATTGCGAGTTCACGATCAATCGTAGCGGTTGTTAAATCTTTCTTTGGATCATAGAAACCGATTTGTTCGATAAAGCGACCATCACGGGCATAACGGCTATCAGCGGCAACAATCCGGTAATGTGGATCGTGGTTACGGCCAACGCGTGTTAATCTAATTTTGACTGCCATTTGTATATCCTCCTTGAGCCTAGTTAGTTTATATGATTGGCAATATCTAGTCAAGTAATTTTGCTTTACTACCTTAAATTACTTATCTCTATTGTTATTTTTGGTAAAATTGTTTAATATAGATTGGTTTCAAACCAAAGGAGCAAGTTATGAAAAACTTATTGAACAAACTATTTAAGTTTGAAGAACGTAAGGCCAACCTTTCAAGCGAAATACTTGGCGGGCTCGTTACGTTTCTAGCGATGATTTACATCTTACCGACAAACTCCGGCATCTTACAAAACATGACGGGTATGGATCCAAGTGGGATCTTTGTCGCCACTGCCATTGTCAGTGCGATTACGACCCTTGTGATGGGCCTCTATGGGAATTTCCCAATTGTCCTTAGTGCCGGGATGGGGGTTAATGCCTATTTAGCCTTTATTGTCTATGGGGCTTTAGGTTCCTGGCAAGCAGCATTACTCGTGATGTTCTTAGCCGGTATTCTTTTTGCAATTATTAGTTTATCGCCGATTCGTAAATTAATGATTGATGCGATTCCTAATGATATTAAATACATTATTAGTGCGGGCCTTGGTGCTTTTATTGCTTTTGTGGGCTTCAAAGGAAGCGGCATCATTGTCGCCTCAGGTGCTACTTTTGTTACCTTAGGGAATTTAAGCGACCCGATGGTCCTCATCGGCCTCGGCGGTTTACTATTAACCATTCTCTTTATGTTCTTACCAAACAAACGTCTCAATCAACTCGCCATTCCAATTGCGATGGTGGTTACGGTTGTGGTCGCAATTGCTGTTTGGAATATCTTTGGTTTACCAGAATTTAGAAGTGACGGTGTGACCCCAATTGCGTTCCACTTTAATAGTATTGGCGCGGTCTTTAGTGATCCGCTCCGTTGGGGTGGTCAAGGTTTAGAAAAAGTGGCCTTTAAAATTTTCGACGCTGAAACATTTAAAACAGCCCTCAGTAACCCTGCGACTTACGCCTTTATCTTCAGTTTAGTTCTCGTCAACTTATTCGATACGACGGCAACTATTTTAGCCGTTGGTCGTGGTGCGGGGATTATGAATGAAAAAGGTGAACTTGTTGGTGGTACCAAAGCTGTCGCCGCTGACGCCTTAGGGGCTGTTATTTGTGCCCCATTAGGGACAAGCACAGTCACCAGTTTTGCCGAAAGTGGTATTGCCGTTGAAATGGGTGCCAAAACCGGTTTAGCAGCGGTCGTCGCTGGTGTTCTATTCCTTCTTAGTGCATTTATCTATCCAGTGTTTTATATCTTTACGGAACCTGCTGTTACAAGTATGGCACTTATTAGTGTTGGCGGACTGATCTTCGCTGGTAACTTAAAAGACATTAATTGGGAAGATCGGATCATTGGCTTTACGGCCTTCTTCACCATCTTACTGATCTTATTAACCTACTCGATTAGTGATGGTTTAGGGATTGGAATCATTCTATATGTCATTATGATGGTCGCGAGCAAACGGGCGAAAGAAATTAAAATCCCAATGTACTTTGTGGCGGCAGTCTTCGTTATTTACTTTATTTTAAAAGCTTTTATCTAACATAAACTCGATGATGAATGAAAAAGACCGTTTAACACGGTCTTTTCTATTCGATTTGATGGTGAAGTGTGATAAACAGATTAATTACTCTTTACAGAGTAGATGGTTTTTGGTATATTAATTAAGCGTTTAACGCTGTGGTCCGCTGCCAAAAGGTAAGAACACGAAAAAGAAATATTGCAGGAAGGAGCGAGTTGTTCATGAATAAAAATTTAGTTAATGAAATTAACGCTTCTCAACTTCGTAATGACATCCCAGCCTTTTCTTCAGGTGACACCATTAAGGTCGCTGTGAAGATTCGCGAAGGGGACAAAGAACGGATTCAATTTTTTGAAGGTGTCGTCATTGCCTTACAAGGCGCCGGTTTAAACCGTACCTTCACAGTCCGTAAAATGTCAGGTGGCATTGGTGTTGAGAGAATCTTTATGACCCATTCACCAATTATCGAAGGGATTGAAGTCTTACGTCGCGGTAAAGTCCGCCGTAACAAAATCTACTACATTCGTCAATTATCTGGTCGTAAAGCCCGGATTAAAGAAAAGAAATAAGTTAGATCCAACAAAAGACCAGTTATGCTGGTCTTTTTTTTATTTGTGTAATGGGGAAAATGTACATTTATGTACATAACATTGTATAATGTTTTTATGGTCAAAGAAGAAGTGATTAAAGTCAGCGAAATTACCGATGAAGAAATCGATAAAAAAATAAAGCCGAAACGGCGGAAGATATTTAACGTCTTATGGACGATTTTTTTAATTACGGCAGCTTTAATTGCCATTCCAATGACATATGTCGATTTAACCTTTACGCCCGTTTATATTGATGGGATTAGCATGGCCCCAACGCTTAATAATTTTGATAATCATGCTTATGTCGAATTTGGACTAATGGATGAACGGCCCCGCACAAAAGCGAAAATAAGTCGTGGCGATATTATTGTCTTTGACCGCAATACAAGCGGTGAAGGCGCACCCGATTTACTCATTAAGCGTGTGATTGCCTTACCAAATGAAACCATCTTAATTAACGATAATGTTGAAGGCGACCAAGTGTATATTACGCCCGTTTCCGCCCCTCAATTTTTATTAGATGAACCTTATTTAAAGGGCAATGCAAACTATAGCACGGCTGCCCCAAATGATTTGGGTAACGGGGTTCACGCTCCTCTGACGCTTGGGGAAAATGCATATTACTTAATGGGCGATAATCGGGCTAATAGTCATGATTCACGCAAATTAGGTGCTATTAATTTTAGTTATGTGCGGGGTCGTTTACTCGTCATTCAAGGGTATGCTGAAGGCGTAAAGACAGGAACAAACGGCAAAGCTGAACTCATTAATCGTCACTATTATCAATTCTGGGACTGGCGGTATTATTAAGATGAGTATTAATATTAATTGGTTCCCAGGACACATGCAAAAAGCGACCCGTAAGCTCATTGAAACGCTGAAGATGGTCGATATTATTATTGAACTTGGGGATGCGCGTATCCCGCAAAGTAGTCGTGCAACCTATTTAACAGAAATTATTGAACGTAAACCGAATATTTTCTTACTGACAAAAGCCGATTTAGCTGATCCCATTATCACGGCTAAGTTTCAAGAACGTGATCATGTTTTAGTCGGCAATCTCAATGAGAAGAAATTTATCCAAGATATTCTAAAGAAGATCAAAATACTTGGGCAACCAATGATTGATCGCTATTTACGGAAGGGCATAAAAGTTCGTCCTCTCACCGTTATGATTGTAGGAATTCCAAATGTTGGGAAGTCGACCCTCATTAATAAACTAGCTGGACGGAAAGCGGCCAGTGTTCAAAATCGTCCTGGGCATACACGAGCTAATCAATATATTAAGGTTAGCGATGAGATTGCACTCATTGATACCCCGGGAATTTTAGCCCCTAATTTTGATAATCCACTCGTTAGTATGAAGCTCGCTTTAGTTGGTACGATTCGTCAAGAAATTTTACCAACGCACCAAATGAGTGAGTATTTATTCACCTATATTCATGAACATTACCTAACGTTACTTAACCATTTTTATGGTACTACCATAGAAAAGGACACCGATTATGTCGGCGCAATGATGCAAATTGCCGCTAAAAGAGGCATTATTGGCGAAGAACATAATGTACTTGAACGGGCCGAATTACTTTTATTAAATGATTTTCGAAATGGGCTCATTGGGCGGATGAATTTGGAGACGTTATGAGTTATTATCAGTTTGATAACGAATATCGGAAACAAGGTCATCTCTATCTCGTTGGCGTCGATGAAGCGGGGCGAGGTCCACTCGCCGGTCCACTTTTTGTGGCAGCCGTTGTTTTACCACCGAACTTCAATGATGAACGGATTCGTGATTCCAAAGAATTTCATGGAGAAAAATTAATTGAACTAAGTGAGTTTATTAAAAAACACGCCCTTTATTACCAAATTGAGATGATGAGTCCTGAAGAAATAGATCAACTTAATATTTATCAAGCCACAAAAGTTGCAATGCGCAAAGCCGTAAATTTAATTGAGGTTGAATACCATTTTGTATTGACCGATGCGATGCCGCTTGATGGCATTAAGGTTGGCCATGAAGCCATTATTAAAGGAGACGCGAAATCCTTATCGATCGCGGCTGCGAGTATTCTCGCGAAAGTTGCTCGCGACGCTTATATGTTTGAACTTGATTTGGCGTATCCTCATTACGATTTCAAACATAATAAAGGCTATCCCACAAAATCGCATCTTGAAGCTTTGTCTATTTACGGCCCCGTTAAGGGTGTTCACCGTTATTCCTATAAACCGGTACGCGATGCGGAACATATTCAATTAAAATTATTTTAGCGTTATAGTTCTATCTTTTTAACTTTATTTATACATGAGGTTATTAACATGAGTAAAAAACCACGTGATATTTTAATTTACTTTGCCTGCAAGTATGAAGGGGACTATGAAGCCATCATTAAAGCCCTTCGCAACCGAGAACCGATCGATGATGATCAATACGCCCTTTATCAAGAAAATATTAAGGGACTTCAAATCATGACGATTGTCGATTTAGATTACCCTAATGCCTTTAAAACAATTAGTCACCCACCCATTGTTTTATTTTTAAAAGGGGATGTGTCTTTGCTCCATAATCTTCACAAAAGCATTGCCGTGATTGGAACCCGTGAATATAGTCAGTACGGGAAAGAAAAGACAGTTGAGATTGTGCGTGATTTGGTCGCTAATGGTTATCTCATTGTAAGTGGCATGGCACGGGGCATTGACGGGTTTGCACATGAGACAACCTTAAAGCATCACGGCAAAACGATTGCTGTGCTTGGGAGTGGCATTAATTATCCTTATCCTTTATCGAACAAGAAGTTATATGAGGATATCGAGAAAACAGGACTCATCATGAGTGAGTATCCTCATCAGACAAAACCAGAACCACAATTTTTCAAGTTTCGAAATCGTCTCGTTGCGGCACTGTCCCGCGGGGTTTTGATTGTGGAGGCTAAATATCGGTCTGGGACGGTGATAACGGTTGGCTATGCCCTAGAACGCGGGGTAGACATCTATTGTGTCCCGGAAAGAGCGGGACTTGAGAGTGGATGCAATAAATTAATCAAAGATGGGGCTTATTTAGTCGAATCAGCGGCGGATATTATGAAACTCTGGACAAATTGAATAAATCGTTATTTTCTTTTATTTATATAAATAAAGGGATTTTATTAAAAGTTTTAAGGTTGACATCTGGGGCAATACCCTTTATATTCTAATACCGAAGGAGACACCTGTGAAACTTGTAATTGTAGAATCCCCTAGTAAGATTAAAACGATTGAACGTTATTTAAGTGATGAGTATAAAGTGCTCGCCTCTTTTGGCCATCTTGTTGACTTGTCCACGAAAGGCGTCGGGAGTCTCGGGATTGATTTAAAAACTTTTAAAGGTGATTATATCCTTGATAAAGGCAAATCAAAAGTTGCCAACGAACTCAAAAAAGCAAAAGCCGAAAGTACAGAAGTGATTCTGGCGACTGACCCGGACCGGGAAGGTGAAGCGATTGCCTATCACATTGCCGACTTATTAAAACTAGATCCTAAAGTCACCAAACGTCTCGAATTTCATGAGATTACGAAAGATGGTATTCTTGGGGCGCTCGAAAATCCACGCACCATTAATTACGCACTTTTTAATTCCCAAGAAACACGACGCATGCTTGACCGCATTGTTGGGTTTAAATTATCGGGCCTATTGAAAAGTAAAATCAAAGTTCAAAGTGCCGGGCGTGTCCAAAGCGCGGTTCTCAAACTCATTGTAGATAAAGAAAAAGATATTAACGCCTTTACCCCAGAAGAGTATTGGACCCTTAAACTTAATACCGAATATGATGGCACACCGTTTACCATTAATTTCCAAAAAAGTTATGCGGGTGACAAGGACATTAAAAATGAAGTCCAGAAAAACGATATCGTTAGCAAACTTGGCCACCAAGTCTATGTCATTGAAGCCAAACAAGATATTCGTTTAAGTAACCCGAAACCGCCTTTCACCACCTCATCGCTGCAACAAGAAGTTGGGGCGAAATATCGCTATTCTGCTGCAAGAACGGCATCAATTGCACAAAAACTATATGAAGGGATCGCCATTGATGGTGTTGAAACCGGACTTGTCACCTATATTCGTAGTGACTCGACAAGGCTTTCGCCAACCTTTGTCGCGGCTGCTTCCCAACATATTGTTAAACATTTCGGCAGCGATTATTTAGGTCGTGGTCAAACGCGTGGGAAGGCTAAGCAAAATGTTCAGGATGCCCACGAAGCCATTCGCCCCACAAATCTAGACTATACCCCTGAACGGATTAAAGGATTTTTATCGAAAGAAGAATTTAATGTTTACTCCCTCATTTACGCCCGAGCGTTAGCAAGCTTGATGCAACCGAGTAAAGAAAACGTGACCCGATATACGTTTAATAGTGAAGGTACAACTTTTACGGCGAGCTCGAGCGTTCAAGTCTTTGCGGGTTATAAAAAAGCGTATGCCCAATACGAAGAAAAAAGCGAAAATGAACTCCCACAAATGCATGTTGGTAGTGAATTAAAAATAATAGATATTCTCAGTGAACAAAAGTTTACTGAACCACCGGCCCGCTTTAGTGAAGGACGACTTATTAAAACCATGGAAGAACTTGGGATTGGCCGGCCATCAACTTATGCGCCGACAATTGAAACATTGCGGAAACGGAAATACGTCACGACGACCAAGGGTGTCATTACCCCGACGGAACTCGGCATGCGTTCCATTGAAGCGTTAAGTGAATATTTTCCTAACTTGATCAGTAGTGATTATACTGCCGCCATGGAACTTGAACTGGATAAAATTGCCAATGGAGAGGGTGATAAAGTTGAATTCTTATCTTCTTTTTATCAAGAATTTAGTTCACAAGTTGATAGTGCCCGCAAGAACATGCCAAAACTAGCGCCCGAAAAAGTTGGTCGTGAGTGTCCAAAGTGTGGCGGCGATCTTGTCTACCGTGAAGGTAAATTTGGGCGGTTTATTGCTTGTTCGAATTTCCCAAAATGTAAACATATAGAAAGCATTATTGAATATACCGGTGAAAAATGTCCAAAATGTGGCGCTGACCTCATCTATCGATATGATGCCCGTGGTCAAAAATACATTCGCTGTTTAGATTATAAAAATTGCGATTATGCACTTTCCTTACGAAAATCCAAATTTTCTAAATAAATGCCGCCATCGACTAAATAAGTTCTTCCTAACTAGGGAAGGACTTTTTTTCATCCTTCTAGATAAATGTCGAAACGGAAGAGGACCCCTATTTTTGATATAATTTAGTTATGCAAAAAGTGAATATTATTGGTGGTGGGTTAGCAGGTAGTGAGGCGGCTTTTTTCTTAGCCAATCATGGCTTTAAAGTCCGTCTTTATGAAATGCGTCCGACGGTTGAAACCGGGGCACATCATACCGGTAAATTAGGCGAACTCGTGTGTTCAAACTCACTAAAAAGCAAAGAATTAACGAATGCGTGCGGCTTACTAAAGGCCGAAATGACAGTGTGGGATAGCCTCCTCATCAAGGTCGCAAGTGAGAGTGAATTACCAGGAGGTAATGCCCTTTGTGTCGATCGCGAAGCATTTAGTGATGAGGTCACAACCCTATTATCGAGGCATCCCAATATTGAAATCATTTATGAAGAAGTGACTACTTTACCAAGCGACGCGCTCCTCATTATTGCGAGTGGGCCCCTTACGAGTGCAAACTTAACTAAAGTTTTGGCGTCAAAGATTGGCGAAAACTTTTTAAGTTTTTTCGATGCAAGTGCCCCTATTATCGAAAAAGAGTCTATTAATATGGACATCGCCTACTTTAAATCACGGTATGAACAAGGCGATGATGCGTATTTGAATTTACCATTCACAAAAGAAGAATATGAACGCTTCTATCAAGAACTGATTGAGGCTAAACTAGCACCCATTCGTGAAATGGATACCGCCTATTTTGATGGTTGTATGCCAGTTGAAGTGATGGCCAAAAGAGGGAAAGATACCTTAAGATTTGGACCACTTAAGCCACGGGGATTAAGACGGGACGAAAATCACCGACCTTATGCGGTTTTACAATTACGACAAGATAATGTGATTGGCACATTGTTTAACATGGTCGGTTTTCAAACTAATTTAACTTATCCAGAACAACGACGCGTTTTTCGGCTTATTCCTGGTTTAGAAAACGCAGAGTTTGTTCGTTATGGTTTAATGCACCGCAACACTTACGTTAATGCGCCGCGTGTCTTAAACATCGACATGTCTCTAAAAAACGATCCTAATATTTACATTGCGGGACAATTAAGCGGCGTCGAAGGTTATGTTGAAAGTGCGGCGAGCGGTCTTTACGTGGCGCTTCAAATTTTTCTAAAAAGTAAAGCTATCAAGAAACCCTATCCACAAGGAACCATGCTCGGTAACTTGATGCATTATATCGTCCATGCTAATCCCCTAAACTTTGCCCCGATGAATGCTAATTTTGGCATTTTTCCAGGTGCAACCAAGCATAATCGTGAAGAGATTTCTGCAGCGGCCCTTAATTTAACAAAAACGTTTAAAGAGGCTCTTGATGAATAGAACGTTACAAGAATTTAAAGATTACTTAACCTATGAAAGACGCTTTTCAATCCATACCATTAGTGCTTATGTAGGCGATATTGAATCGTTTTATACGTTTTTACTCAAGCAAAATATCCTTGATGATAAGGTCACCAAGTATGATATTAGACTCTTTATGAAAGACCAAATAGAGGCTTTGCTTGATAAGAAAAGCTTGAAGCGCAAAATCGCGAGTTTACGGCATTATTACACCTTCTTAGAAAGTAAGAATTATGTGAGTGAAAACCCATTTTTACTGGTCGTGAGCCCTAAAGCCGCCCAAAAGTTACCTCGCGTGTTGTATGAAGAAGAAATTAACTTGATCTTTGAGGCAAATAAGCGCCGTACCGATTTATTAAAGGACCGGGATCAACTTATTTTAGAGTTCTTATTCGCGACTGGCCTCCGTGCGAGTGAAGTGGTCAATATGACCCTTCAGTCATTTAACCTCAATGAACGTTTTATTCTCGTACTTGGAAAAGGAAATAAAGAACGGATGGTCCCTTTTACCCCTCATGTCCAACAATTACTAAAAGATTATTTGAATAACCAGCGGAAAGTGCTTTTAAGCAAACGACGTAGTAGCCAACCAACGAGTGCCCTCTTCCTTAATGCCCAAGGCGGGAAATTAACGATTCAAGGCCTCCGCTATATTCTCCTTTCGATTGAAAAGAAAACGGGAGAATATCTAAAACTCCATCCCCATTTATTCCGTCATTCATTCGCCACCAATCTGCTCGATAAAGGGGCCGACCTTCGGGTCATTCAAGAACTTTTAGGCCATGAGTCGCTTAATACCACGCAAATCTACACCCATATTAGTGAAGAAAAAGTGCTTGAAACCTATCATACAAGCCATCCCCGCGCTAAAAAGAAGTAGTTTTATTTCGATATAAGACAAATAGTTGCCTAAAGCCTTTACCTATGGTAATATAATACCGGCCCGAAATCGGGTTAATACGCACACATTGAATTCCTCGTCCGGTTCTACTTTGTAGGGATTAGGTTCGAAGATGTGGAGGAAAAACAAAAGGAGGCTCAACAAATGAGTGAAGAAAAAATCGTATTAGGCGCAGAAAGCGCTGAACCAACCATGGCGGATGTCTTACCTGACGAAAATCGTCCAGTCATTACCATGAAGAAATTATTAGAAGCAGGGGCACACTTTGGCCATCAAACCAAATTATGGAACCCAAAAATGAAACCATACATCTATGGTTCCCGCAACAATGTCCATATTATTGACTTAGAAAAAAGCATGGGCAAAATTGAAGAAGCTTACGCTGCCTTACGTGAAATTGTCACTCGTGGCGGTAAAGTCTTATTCGTCGGCACCCGTAAACAACATGCTGAATTTGTAAAAATCGAAGCGGAAAGAAGTGGTTCATTCTACATGAATAACCGTTGGTTAGGTGGTACCTTAACGAACTTCAAAACCATTTCCAGCCGTGTCAAATACTTAAGAGACCTTGAAATGCAAGACGCCGAAGGGGTCCTTGATCGTTTAACGAAAAAAGAAGCCATTCTCATTCGTAAAGAAATGAAACGGTTAAGCGAAAACTTTGAAGGTATCAAAGAAATGCGCAAAACCCCAGAAGCCATCTTTATCGTTTCAAGCATTGACGAAGTCAACGCTATTCGTGAAGCAAGAAGTCTTGGCATTCCAGTCTTCGGTCTTGCCGATACCAACTGCAACCCAGACTTACTTGACTACATTATCCCAAGTAATGATGATGCAACCAAAACCGTCCAATTAATGCTCCAATTATTCGCTGATGCAATTGTTGAAGCAAAAGGCGGCATCCCTGTTCTTGCTTACACCAAAGACTTAGAACCAGATACCGAAACCCTTGAAGAAGCGCTTAAACATAACGAACCCCGTCAACGTCAACCACGTCAAGATGGCGATCGTGGCCCACGGAAAGTCCGTACCCCATATAGCGATAAACCAAGAGCAAAAAGAGCGCCAGAAGCCAAACCAGCCGAAGCGCCAGTTGTGAAACCAACAGAAGGAGAATAATAAATGACCCTCATTGAAAAAATTAAAGAATTACGTGAATTAACCGGTGCCGGGATGATGGACTGCAAAAAAGCACTCCAAGAAAACGGCGAAGATGTTGAAAAAGCCAAAGACTGGCTTCGTGAAAAAGGTATTACAACCGCTGCTAAGAAAAGTGGTCGGATTGCTGCCGAAGGGCTTGCCTTTGCCAAAGTGGCAAACGGTGTTGCCGCTATTGTTGAAGTCAACAGCGAAACTGACTTTGTCAGCCGTGGCGATGCCTTTAAAGATTTAGTCGAAGAAGTGCTTGACGTTATCTTAGCGAACAAACCAGCAACCAAAGAAGCTGCCGATGCGCTTATCGAACCACTTATCGTTTCCGCCACTGTCAAAATTGGCGAAAAACTTTCATTCCGTCGCTTTGACGTTGTCGAAGCCGGTGCGAACGCCGCATCTTACATCCACATGGGTGGCAAGATTGCGACCCTTGTGGTCCTTGAAAAAGCGGATCAAGAATTAGCCCATGGTTTAGCGATGCATGTCGCTGCCAATAACCCAAGCTACATTACCTCTGCCGATATCAAACAAGACGAATACGATCACGAAAAGCATATTCAACTTGAACTTGCCAAAAACGATCCAAAGTTAGCGGACAAACCACTTGCCATGCTTGAAAAGATTCTTGAAGGCAAAATCAAGAAACACTTCAGTGACTTAGTGCTCGCTGATCAAACTTACTTAATGGATGATTCCAAAAAAGTCGAAGCCGTTCTTAAAGAAAAAGGAAATAAAGTGCTTAAGTTTGTGCGATTCCAAGTTGGTGAAGGAATTGAAAAGCGCCAAGAAGACTTTGCGAGCGAAGTACTTGGTCAAATTAAATAATTAACAAACAAATTAAAACACCTTCGGGTGTTTTTTTGTGGAGGGAATATGACCTATAAACGCGTTTTAATCAAATTAAGTGGCGAAGCTCTCGCAGCAAATAAAGAACATGGCATTTATGACCCGACGGTTTTAAATGCAATTGTCAACTTTGTGAAATCCTTTCATTTTCACAATAAGATGGAAGTTGCCATTGTCGTTGGGGCTGGCAATATTTGGCGCGGAAAAAACGCTAAACTCATTGGTTTTGACCCTGCAGCGGCGGACTACATGGGCATGACGGCCACCTTTATTAACGCCCTTGCCCTCAAAGATTTCTTTTCACACCACGGCCTTGATTCGGTGGTCTTAAACTCCTTTGAAGTTGAAGGCCTGGCCCCGAAAACATCGCCTGAACTAGCGAAGAAGCATTTAAGCGAAGGCAAAGTTGTGATTTTTGGTGGCGGCACAGGAAAACCGTTCTTTACCACGGATACAGGCGCAGCCTTACGGGCGGTCGATATTGACGCGGATTTAATCATTATGGTCAAAGATGGCGTTGACGCCCTTTATACAAAGAATCCGTTGGTTTACCAAGACGCGGAGCGGATTGCCCAAGCCACCTACCAAGAACTCCTTGATATCAAAATTGAAGCGATGGATCTAAGCTGCCTCGAAGTCTTAAAAAACACGAAGATACACACCTTTGTGATTGGGATGAAAGAAGTTTTAGAGTTTGAACCGCTTGAAGAACACATGGAAATTGGTACAATAATTACGAGAGGTACACATTAATGGATGAATATGCATTATTCGCTGAAGAGCGGATGGAAAAATCAGTCGAAAACTTAAAACACCAATTTGCGACCCTACGTACGGGTCGGGCAAGCGCTGCTTTACTAGAACGGATTGAATGTGATTATTATGGTGAAAAAATGCCTATTAATCAAATTAGTTCGATTACCGTTCCTGAACCACGACAACTTTTGATTAAACCGTATGATAAAGGCGATGTCAAAGCAATTATTGCAGCCATCAACGCCTCAACATTAGGCATTAATCCCCAAAACGATGGCGACACCATTCGTTTAATCCTGCCGCCACTCACCGAAGATCGGCGTCGCGATTTAGTGAAACAAGCCAAAAAATTTAGTGAAGACACTAAAATTGCGATTCGCAACATTCGACGTGATGCGAACACGAATATTAAAGCGGATAAGACCTTAACCGAAGATGAGGTCAAACGCGCTGAGGAAGCCGTTCAAAAAGTGACCGATGAGTATGTTAAAATTTGTGACGACATGCTCAAACATAAGGAAAACGAAATTCTCACCGTCTAGTCAAATCACCTGATAACGAAACAGGCTCCGGCCTGTTTTTTTTATATCATCGACATTTTTCCGTGAGCGACAAAAAACTCTAACATTTACGTAAATAGACATAGTAATATCCGTTATTAACTAAAGTGGCAATTTTGAAAATTTAAATAGCATAATCGAGATAATTTTTGTTGACCTAAAATCCTTTTGTTGTAGAATGAAATTAGATAAAAGGG
>Ga0265293_10004840_pt1 | contig 23216 bp, 16 predicted proteins | sample Munlanlewell138R_FD_192505 | JGI IMG/M metagenome (GOLD analysis project Ga0265293, IMG submission 192505) | Leachate microbial communities from a municipal landfill in Southern Ontario, Canada - Leachate well 138R | ecosystem: Engineered > Solid waste > Landfill > Unclassified | place: Canada... | reverse complement strand
AATAATTTTTCCTGTTGATGTATTTACACACGCACCTTTTACCATGTGAGTATGTGTTTCTAACCACTTACGGAGAGCTGTCGGCGACATTCCTAAGGTGTCTGCGTCAATATCAATAAAAACAGGCTGTGCTCCAGTATATGCAATTGCGTTACAAGTAGCAATAAACGTAAATGCTTGTGTTAAAACTTCATGTTCTTGTTTTACCCCACATATATGCAATGCAAGATAGAGAGCATTTGTACCATTTACACACACTACTGCTTTTTGTGTACCTGTATAATCCTCAATCATACGCTCAAATGTATCAACAAAACTCCCTACACTCGAAACATAGGAAGAATGAATACATTCTTCTAAGTATTTTTTTTCGTTTCCTATAAAAACGGGAGCGTGCAGAGGAATATATTCCTTTGTGTTATAAAGATTTTGTATGAAATTAATTATTGATTTATACATTGTAAATATCTGCCTTATATTTTTTTAAATTTTCCGGGAGCGAAAACCATTGTATTGTTTCGTGTAAGCCTTGTTCAAGAGAATATTTTGGAGTAAATCCTGTTAGTTTTTTAATTTTTTCATTATTGCCTAATAACCGAAATACCTCAGAGTTTTTTGGTCGAATTCGTGCCTTGTCTTCTATAAACCTTACATCGGCATTCATAATGTGAGCAATGCGTAAAAGGGTATCGTGCATTGAAATTTCTTTGCCCGTGCAAATATTTACTTCTTCGCCAATAGCGGCTTCACATTGTGCTAATTCAATAAATCCCCGACAAGTGTCAAGTACATAATTAAAATCGCGTGTGGGAGTTACATCACCCACCTTTATTTCTTTTATACCGCTTGCTATTTGTGAAATTATAGTTGGAATTATGGCTCGTGCCGATTGTCGCGGTCCGTAGGTATTAAACGGACGAACAATAGTAACCGGAAGATTAAACGCATGATAAAAACTTAAGGCAATTGCATCGGCACCAATTTTTGAAGCAGAATAAGGGGATTGTGGTTGTTTTGGGTGATTTTCATCAATAGGAACATATTGTGCTGTGCCATATACTTCTGATGTTGAGGTAATAAGAACTCTTTTAACATTCTGTTCTTTTGCCGCTTGACAAATAGTCAATGTACCCGAAATGTTTGTTGCTACATAACTATCGGGAGCAATATATGAATACGGAATAGCAATTAATGCTGCTAAATGAAACACGGTATCAATAGAAGCCATGCTGTGTTTGCAAAAATATGGGTCGCGAATATCACCCGAAATAATTTCAAGATTTTTATGGCGTATATCTTGCAACCAGCCCCAATCATTAAATGAATTGTAATATGCAAGTGCTCGTACAAAAAATCCTTGTTCTAAAAGCATTTCTGTAAGATGTGATCCAATAAATCCATCGGCTCCAGTAACTAACACATGTTTCATATAAACTATGTATGTTTATTAGTAAAAAATAAAAATATCAGTATGTTTTCAAAAATACTACTTATTTATTTCACTGACGAAAAATTCTGATTAGTTTTCGCATTTTAATTAGTTTTTTTCTTTTTTTACAATACTCTTCTAATTTTTTTGTATATTTATCCTGAAAATAAACATTACATGAAATTTCAAAATAATAAATCGATATCATATCTTGAATTAGTTTCAAATCCGCTATGTGTAGCAGGTGTTTCTACTCGAAATGGTGGATGTAGCAAAGGAAATTTTTATAGTTTAAATGTTGGAAGAAATACCGCCGATTCAATAGAGCGAGTGCAAAAAAACCGAAATGCTTTATTTAACGCTGTGGCTCCTGGTTTCAAGGTTGTATATATGCAGCAAATGCATTCTGATATTGTTCATATGGTTGATGCTGATTTTACAAATAACACAGAAGGTGATGCGTTTTTTACTCAAGAACGAGGCATTTTACTTACAATTGCTACTGCCGACTGTGCTCCAATTGTAATTCATGATGAGGATTTTTCAATAATTGCAGCTATTCATTGTGGGTGGAGAGGTGCACAACAAAATATAATTCAAAAAACAATTGCACAACTTGGGGCATATGTAAATCCTGAATTATTAGTGGCTCATATTGGACCAATGATTCAGCAAGATTACTACGAAGTTGGTGCAGAATTTCTTGATATATTTCCCGAAGAATATTTTAAAACTTTACATGATAAATATTACCTTAATCTTAACACAATTGTTGAAGATGCTTTGGTAGGTTCTGATATAGGACGCATTGTAAATACACGAATTGGCACATTTTCGCAGCCCGATTACTTTTTTTCGTATCGCCGTGATGGTGAAACAGGACGAATGCTTACTTATATAGGTTTGTTGTGAAAATGTACATGAAAGATGTGATGTGGTGTAACGTAATACATAAAATAAAGATGGTTTTTATTGTTTTTGTATATATCAATAAATAAAAACACAATTTTTGTGAGTATATACACAAAAAATCATTAAAAAAAACCTATTTTTGCAGCAATATGCTTTTTTATATTTATTAATTTTAAATCAATATACAGATTATGGCGAATGTTTTTAGCTATTCAATTGGAAGGAAACTGATCATGAGTGCTTCTGGTGTGTTTCTTATTCTTTTTTTACTCGTTCACCTTACCGTTAATTCATTTTTACTGTTAGACCCACTTATGGGTACAAACGAGGGCGAAATGTTTAATGCTGGTGTTCATTTCATGGGGACAAATCCTATGATAAAAATTATAGAGCCAATTTTATTTGTTGGTTTTATAATACACATTGTGTATTCGTTAATTTTGACTTTGCAAAATATGCGAGCACGTGGGTCTGCAAAATACGCTTCGGGAAACAAAACTCCTGATGTTGAATGGGCATCAAAAAACATGTTTGTCTTAGGTATTGCATTAGTAGCTTTTTTAGTAATTCATTTAGCTCATTTTTGGACTCCTATGAAATTTACTGGAGACCCTTTATTAACAGATGCAACGTTTTCGTATTTTGGTGAAATAACCACAGGGCATAACGCATATGCTTTGGTTCATGCAACCTTTCAAATACCATGGGTTATAATTGCATATATTATAGGTGGTGTTGCTCTTGCATTTCATTTATCACACGGATTTTGGTCGGCATTTCATTCAGTTGGCTTTAGTAATAAAATATGGATTCCTCGTTTACAAAAAGCAAGTGTAATTATTGCTTGGGTAATTGGACTTGGCTTCTGTACTATTGCAATTGGGCAATATTTCTTTTTCCCTTTATCCTAAATCTTAGTTTCAGTTTTTTAAATAATTTGATAGTATGACTCAATTAAATAGTAAAATACCCGAAGGCACCATTGCCGAAAAATGGGATAATTATAAAAATAATCAAAAATTAGTAAATCCTGCAAATAAACGAAAACTTGATATTATTGTAGTAGGTTCAGGTTTGGCTGGTGGTGCAGCTGCAGCTTCTTTTGGAGAGCTTGGTTTTAATGTAAAATGTTTTGCCTATCAAGATAGCCCACGCCGTGCACACTCTATTGCAGCACAAGGTGGTATTAACGCAGCTAAAAATTACCCAAATGATGGCGATAGCGTTTTTCGTTTATTTTATGATACAGTAAAAGGAGGCGATTATCGTGCTCGCGAAGCAAATGTGTATCGTTTAGCTCAGGTAAGCAATAGTATTATTGACCAATGTGTGGCTCAAGGTGTGCCTTTTGCTCGTGATTATGGAGGTTTGCTTGATAATCGTTCGTTTGGAGGTGCTCAAGTTTCTCGTACGTTTTATGCAAAAGGACAAACAGGACAACAATTATTATTAGGTGCATATAGTGCTCTTAGCCGCCAAATTGGAAAAGGAACGGTTAAAATGTACACTCGTACCGAAATGATGGATATAATTGTTGTAGATGGTAAATGTAGAGGAATTGTTACACGAAACATGGTTACTGGTGAAATAGATGCACATTTTGGACATGCCGTGGTACTTGCTACTGGTGGATATGGAAATGTGTTTTTCTTGTCAACAAATGCTATGGGGTCAAATGGAAGTGCTATTTGGAAAGCATATAAACGTGGAGCACATTTTGCAAATCCTTGTTATGTACAAATTCACCCAACATGTATTCCTGTTCATGGCAAATTTCAATCTAAACTTACGCTTATGTCTGAATCACTACGTAACGACGGACGTGTGTGGACACCAAAGCGAAAAGAAGATGCGGAAGCTATTCGTGCAGGAAAATTAAAACCACAAGATATTCTTGATGAAAATCGTGATTTTTATCTTGAACGAAGATATCCCGCATTTGGTAATTTAGTGCCTCGTGATGTGGCTTCTCGTGCTGCAAAAGAACGATGCGATGCAGGATTTGGTGTTGAAAGTGGTGATGCTGTATATCTTGATTTTAAATATGCAATAGAGCGTCTTGGACGAGATGTTGTGGAGGCTCGATACGGAAACTTATTTCAAATGTATGAAAAAATTACCGACCAAAATCCGTATGAAACACCTATGATGATTTATCCTGCTATACATTATACTATGGGTGGTATTTGGGTTGATTATGAACTGCAAACAACTATACCAGGTTTATTTGCAGCTGGTGAAGCTAATTTTTCTGACCATGGAGCAAACCGATTAGGTGCATCTGCTCTTATGCAAGGATTGGCTGATGGCTATTTTGTGTTGCCATATACTATCCAAAATTATTTAGCTGATGAAATTCATACACCTCGCATGGAAGTACAATCGGAACCGTTTGTAAATGCAGTAAATGAGGTTAAAAATCATCTTAATTCATTAATGAGTATTAAGGGAACAAAATCTGTAGATACTTTCCACAAAAAACTTGGACAAATTATGTGGGAGCATGTTGGTATGGCTCGTAATAAAGCGGGACTTGAAACTGCAATTACAGAATTACAAAAATTACGTGAGGAATTTTGGAAAGATGTTAAAATCCCCGGTTCTGCCGATGAACTTAATCAAGAACTTGAAAAAGCTAACCGTGTTGCCGATTATCTTGAACTTGGCGAACTTATGGCTCGCGATGCTCTTCATAGAGAAGAATCATGTGGTGGGCATTTCCGTGTGGAACATCAAACTGAAGAGGGTGAAGCTTTACGAGATGATAAAAAATTTGCGTATGCAGGTGTATGGGAATTTACTGATGTTGATAAAGAACCAAAATTTCATAAAGAACCTCTTACGTTTGAATATTGTAAACTTAACCAACGTAACTATAAATAATTGAGTCAATAATGTTCTTACATGAACAATAAAGAATATAACAATGGATGAAAAAAAAGGACTAAATCTCACTATTAAAGTGTGGCGACAAAAAGGACCAAAAGAAAAAGGTCACTTTGAAACATATTCATTACAAGACATATCTCCTGATAGCTCGTTTCTTGAAATGATGGATGTTCTTAATGAACAATTGGTTGCAAAAGATGAAATGCCTATAGCATTTGACCATGACTGCCGCGAGGGTATTTGTGGCATGTGTAATTTGTATATAAATGGACATGCACACGGGCCTGATGAAGATGTTACTACCTGCCAATTGCATATGCGAAAATTTAAAGATGGTGAAACAATTACTATTGAACCATGGCGTTCGGCAGGGTTTCCTGTAATTAAAGATTTAATTGTTGATAGAAGTGCGTTTGATAAAATTATGGCAGCAGGAGGATTTGTTTCGGTAAACACTGGTGGTGTGCCCGATGCAAATGCAATACCTATTTCAAAAGAACATGCTGATGAGGCTATGGACGCGGCTTCGTGTATTGGATGTGGGGCTTGCGTGGCTACTTGTAAAAATGGTTCGGCAATGTTGTTTGTGGCTGCAAAAGTTTCACAATTAGCGTTGTTGCCACAAGGCAAAGTAGAAGCGGCTCGACGGGCAAAAGCTATGGTTGCAAAAATGGATGAACTTGGATTTGGAAATTGTACCAATACTGGTGCTTGCGAGGTTGAATGTCCAAAAGGTGTTTCTATTGCAAATATTGCACGATTGAATCGTGAGTTTTTAGTTGCAAAATTACAAGATTAAATATTTGTGTTTCAGATATCTGAAACACTCTATGTTTGCAATATTGGTCCCGTAGTTCAACGGATAGAATAGTTGTTTCCTAAACAATTGATCCAGGTTCGATTCCCGGCGGGACTACAGTTGCAAGTACTTAAATTATGAAAACTCTTGAAAACTCTACCTTTCAGGGGTTTTTTATTTACCGCCGTTTACTTAAATATGAAATATTATGCAATGTTTTCGGTGGACTTTTTGGTGGACTTGCAAAAAAATGAATTTTAGTCCACCAAATAAGAAGAAAAAACACCCTCTGTTCCTTATTTTACATACTGTTTCAGCTTTTTTCATATTGCATTGGAATCTTATTAAAGATACCTTTAAAGTAATAATTAACTTAACTTTTATACGTATGAAAACAAGTAACAATTTCTCAATTACATTTTATGTAAAAAAAACAAAAACATTAAAAGACGGAACATTCCCAATTTTTGTAAGGTTATCAAATAATGGTGATCGCACTGAATTTTCCACAAAGCAACGTGTTCCAAAATCATTATGGGATTCAAAAAAGACTCAAGCAAGAGGCTCTTCACTTGAAGCAAGAAAAATTAATAGTGAATTAATAAAAGTACAAGAAAAACTTAATTCATTGTATGAGAAGCAATATATAAACGAAGGAATAATTGATATTAATTATATTAAAGCCTCCTATTTAGGATTGAATGAAGATAAAAAATACATTATTAAAATGTACGATTCATTTATTAATAGTATAAAAGCAAGAATAGGGAATGGATATCAACATAAAACCTGCGTGAGACACCAAAACACAAGAAATACTCTTTTTGATTTTATAAAATCTACCTATAAAAAAGATGATATGAATATTGAAAATATTGATAAAACCTTTATTACAAAATTTGATGAATTTATGATTTCTGTAAAGAAGCATAATCCTAACACACGAGGCAAAAATCTTAAAAACATAAAAATGATTACTACAGATGCTTTAAAATGTGGATTAATAAGCATCGACCCTTTTTATAAATGGGAAATGCCCTCAGAAGCTGTTAATAAAATTCCATTAAGTATGAATGAGGTACTTGCGATTCAAAATAAAGTTTTCGATAATGAACGAATAGATGCGGTTAGAGACGCTTTTATTTTTTGTTGTTATACAGGTTTGGCGTATGTCGATTTATGCTCTCTACGTCCAGAAAACATAAAAAAACATGAAACTAACAGAATGTATATTGAGATTTTTAGACAAAAATCTTCTAAGCCATGTTATATACCTGTATTAAAACCAATAGAGCAATTAATCGAAAAATATAAAGAACATCCACTTGTAGAATTAAAACAAACAGTAATACCTATTTATTCAAACCAAAAATTAAATACGTACTTAAAAGAAATTGCGGACTTGTGTAATATACAAAAACCAATTACAACGCATATTGGACGATACACGTTTAATACAACAATTGCAATGGAACATGATATTAGTGTAGATGTTCGTCAAAAAATGGTAGGACATTCAAGTGCAAATATGAATGCACATTATTCTAAAGTTTCTGCTGATTTTGTTATGAAAAAAACAAGTGAATTATATAATACAATTCAATAATTAATTTCTTTGTCGTATTTTAGTAATACAATATTTTGTTATTTTATCTATATTTGCAATAGAGATTAGTTAATGTTGAGAAAAGGTTCGCAAACCTATCCATTAATTAATCTCTTTTTTTTGCTATATTGAAACACGCTCCTTTTGATTGTGGTAATGTGAAGTAAGCTACAATGCTCGATAACCAACTGACTGCCAAATGTTTGTATACGATGTTGGCTGTTCGGTGTTTATTTCCTGATTGTCTTCTGTTGTCTTCTTTGCATAACATTTGGCAATTTGTGGCACTTGTCTTTCCGCCTTCGTGCCAAGGTGTTATATGGTCGGCTTCCATTCCTTCAATTTTAAAATGTTCTTTGCAAACTACACAAATACCTTTTTGTCTTTCGTATGCTTCTCGTTTCTGATTTGTGCTAAACGTATATGTTTGAGCATTGGAACTATGGATTTATGCCGTAATTGTAGTCTTTCATTATGAAGAGCCGTGTGAATTGAGAGGTTCACGTACGGTTCTGTGAGAGGTTTGGGGGTGAGATTTCCCTTTACCTACTCGATTTTCTTTTTCTGTCGTTTGTTTTGTTGTTATTTCGTGTCTGTTTGGGTGCGTTGGCTTATGTTACTTTTAATTCATACTTATCCTCAAAAAATTCATTTAATATATTTTGGTCAGTCTCTTCAAGTAAAAACTTCTTTTCCATATCTGTCATTTCACAAACTCCGAAATTCTTAATGTAATTACCGTTCAATGAATAATATTCAGAAGAGTAGGGCTTACTTGTGGTCTTGATGTAATACCAAAAGATATCGGACTCCATTATTTTCTTTATTATTTTCATTTCTGTTTCTGAACTACCTACAACTGCTAAACCATTGTAAAAAAGTAGATTGTCATCAGAGTTAATAATAAAGGTTGGTGTTCTGTCTGAGTACTTAGGGAAGAACATTTTATTTTTAATCTTTTCTAATGATTGGGTTCGACCAAAAGCAAACCAGTTTTCATAGTTCCCTTTTCCTTTGTCTCTTTCTGCTAAAATCTTCCTTTTGTTTTGCAAATATTTGTAAGCTTCTGGAAAATTTTCTTTCATTAATCTCTCATCAAGAAGTTTGGGTTTATCTTCTTGGTCGTATGGGAAAATAACTTTCTCTTTGAGCTTGTTTAAGCTTATCTCTCGGCTTAACTTATTTGAGTTGACAATGTCCTTACAGATACCTTTTTCAATTCTATAAAGACTGCCATTTTGCAAATAGAAAAAATCATCGTCTTCGTTAACGGGCCTAAATATATAAATGTCGTTCTTTAGGGTCGCAATACCATGTCTAGTTTGGTATAGTTCGCCAAATGGAATTCCAGTTGATTCAATTATAGATATCGTTTTGTTGTCTTTCAGATTCCAACCTTTTTTTGAATCGAGAATTCCATAGTTTATTTTTTTGAAGGATTGTTCCCCCTTTAATTTTTTGCTTTCAGATTGAGTATATAAAATAAAATCTTGTTTTAAATTTTGAATGAAGCAAATACAAGTATATGTGTTTTTTGATTTAAAGATTTGCTCAGAACCAAAGTCAATAATACTTATAGCAAGCTCTTTTCTTTGAAAATAATCTCTTAAAGCCCGTCCATTTAGACTTTTGAAAAACGAATTCATTGTGATAAATCCGAGAATTCCATTATCTGCTAAATTCTCAATTGCAATTTGAAAAAATGGAATATATAGGTCAGAATTACCTGATTTACAAACCTCCCAATTCTTTAATTTCTCTTTAGTTTCAGTTTCAAGATTCCTTGCACAGACGTAAGGAGGATTTCCAAGTATAATATTAAAACCAATGAAGTTATCTAATTTGGACGACCAGTTAAAATCTAGTGAATCCCCTTGAAATAAGTTGAAATCAAATTCTATAATGTCTTCTCCTGAATGCAATGCCAATAAGGAAAGTAGCAACTTTGTTCTATTCACTGAATATTCTTGGATGTCTAAGCCGAAAATGTTGTTTTTGAATATTTCTGAATAGGTTTTACCTGTTATTTTTTTTAATTCAATAGATGCATTGAACAAAAATCCACCGCAGCCCATTGAGATATCAGATATTTTAAACTTGTCACCGGTAGAATTGATTTTTCGAAACGTTTCGGAAACAATAAAAGACCTAATTTTTTGAGGCGTATAAATAGCTCCATTTATAATTCTGTCGGCAGGTGAGATTACAAATTCAAAAAGTTCAAAAAGTTCTTCAAACCCAAATTCTTTAGTATCAGAATTAATTACTTGCATAAATTGGATAAGTGATGATATATTATTCTTTTCTAAGTATTATGGTACTACTAATGGTATGATCTTTCGTGTTTATGGGATAAAAAATCCACTAAGTGAAAACACTATTCAAGGGTTCATTTTTAACAGTCTTCAAAGTGAAATAATTTTTACTCCTACATATTTTCAACAAGAAACAATTTCATATAGTGATTGCTCCCCCATCCCCAATCCATTTACTATAACATTTGACCCCGAGGTAGAAGAACAGCGATGTATGGAATACACAAACCGTGTATATCGCCAACAGGCAGAGGCCGAAGCCGAAGAAATTTTCGACAAAGAACGTGCTCGCTTATTATGGCAATATGAACGGCAAGGATTCCTTGGATTGGAGGAAAACTTCACCTATACTACTACCAATGCAGAGTATTATTATACACTGTACTATTATGACAAAGCCGGTAATCTTATACAAACAGTGCCGCCGGAAGGGGTTGCATTTTCTGATGATATAAGTTATGAATCTACAATCAATGAGGAGCAAGAACGTCAGGAAATTTTAGCCGTAGACAATGCAGATGACAGGTTGAAATTTGCACCCGATATGCCCGATTTTTCATATCTTTTCACCGGCAATAATCCCCAACATCGGCTTGTTTCCCGATATGCATATAATGGTTTAAACCAGCTTACCATATCGCAAGCCCCCGATCAACAAACCACATCTGCCAACCCAATACCTGCTTTGAGTCAGTATATATATAATAGTCTTGGTATGTTACGCTTTAGCATTAATCCACGGCATTATATTTCAAATACCCAAAGAAATGGGTATAATTATACAACCTATGATGCTTTAGGCAGAACAATAGAAACCGGAGAGGTGAGAATTTCTTCTTTATCGAACCTCTATAATCTTTATGAAAATGCAAATGTGTTATCATATATAGGAAATGACAATAAAACATATTTTACACAAACGCACTATGATTCTCCATCTTCGGGAATACCGGATTTTATACAAAAAAACACTCGTAACAGAGTTGCAGAAACAACTGTTTTTGAGAATGGTACCCAACAACACAGCACATATTTTAGTTATGATGCTCATGGCAATGTGTCTGAAATGATGCAAGAGTTCCATGGATTCCAACACGAAGAATATTCCCATAAACATATTGCCTACGAATATGATTTAATAAGCAACAAGGTTACACAGGTTCTTTACCAACCAGGAAAACAAGACCAGTTTACTCATAAATATTATTATGATTCCGATAATCGGTTGCGAGATGTATACACCTCACGCAATGGTTTTTCGTGGGAACACGATGCCCGGTACTTTTATTATCCGCATGGCCCACTTGCTCGTATAGAGTATGGAACGCATAAGGTACAAGCACAAGATTATGTGTATACATTGCAAGGATGGTTAAAAGGCGTAAACGGTGGAAGTGATGCCGGAAGAGACGGGTATGATTATTCCGGTTATTCACAACAATACGGTACAAGTTACACACATAACGTAAATACAAACGTTACTCCCGATGCAATGAATTATGTTTTATCATATTATTTTGAAGAAAATCAAGCGACTATTTTAGAAGAAGATTATGTTCCGGTGCAAGGTCTTTGGCATTTGGATTCCCGTACACAATTATTGAATTCACAATTTCAAATGAAATCGTTGTATAATGGGAATATAGCAGCAATGTCCACCACATTGCAATATAGAAAAGAAGCAACAGATATTGCGTATGCACATGAAATTACAGGAGGTATAAAAGAGTCAACAATGCTTAGCTCGTACACCTACGACCAATTACAGCGAATAACAAGCATGAAAGCACATTTTCCACATTTGAATAATTACAATTCAAATGCGTATACCACTTCGTACTCATACGACTTACAGGGAAATATACAAAGCCTTACACGAAATAATGCATTTGGTAATTCAATAGACAATCTTGTATATAATTATGACAAAGACGATGGAAATATACTGCATAATAAATTACGTGGTGTTGTCGATAATTCGAACAATACAGAAGGGTTTGATTCGAAAGGGTTGACTGCACAGAGCACTATGTATGAATATGATGCACAGGGTAATCTTGTAAAAGACAATATAGAAGGATTAGATATTACATGGAATGCAATGGGCAAAGTAGCAACAGTTTCCAAAGCAGAAAACGACATGTATATATCATATGGATATAATGCAATGGGCAATAGAATATCCAAAACCATACAATATGATAACTTGTCACCACAGACAGAATTATATGTATATGATGCTACAGGAAACCTTATGGCAACATATACTGTAGAAACAGAAAATTATGAGAGAACAAAAACATTTGCAGAGCAAGAAAACCTTGCATCTGAATTAAATAATCTGTATATTTACGGTTCAAATAGAATAGGCATTCATAAAAATGCAGATATGCACAGCTATAACCGTTCAAATATACAATACGAGCTTACCAACCATTTGGGGAATGTGCTTGTTGCCGTTTCGGCAAACAAACTGCAAATAGCAGATGGCTCCTATATACCGGATATAGTAAGTACAACTGACTATTATCCGTTTGGAATGCAAATGGAAGGGCGAAGTTTTAGTGTAAATTCTTACAAATTTGGATTTAATGGAGCAGAGTTAGAAAATGAAATATATGGAGAAGGTAACGCATATGACTTTGGAGCAAGGATATATGATGCAAGAATAGGAAGATGGATGAGTGTTGACCCATTATTAAAAAAATACCCTTACCATAGCCCATATATAGGTAATGATAATAATCCTGTCTTATTAATAGATATAGATGGTAATGATGCTATTATAAGTATAGCAGATAATACTATTACTTTTTCTTCTGTTATTTATATTACAGGTTATAAAGCGAATGCAACAAAAGCTCAAGAAATTCAGAGTGCTATTATGGATACTTGGGGTGGTACTTTTAAATATACTCATTCAGATGGTAAAGAATATGATGTAAAGTTTGATGTTCAAGTTAAAGTGGCACCTACAGATAAATTACATGCATCAAAATTAAGTGCAGGCGAGAATCTTATAACAATATTAGATGTTCCAAAAAGCACTGCATCTACTGTTGATAATACTCCAGGAAATCCAGGTCAACGAAGAACAGGTACCTGGGCTTATAATCCTAGAAGTGAAAAAACCTACGCGCATGAATATTCGCATTTGCTTGGGATTGTTGATTTATACTATTATGATGAGAAAGGTATTGGACGTTCATATGTAGGTGTTGAAGAATTTGATTTACAAGGCGTAAATATGCATAATGAAAATTCTTTTGTTTCTCAAAGGTCGATAGATGTTTTGGCTGAATATGCTCTTAATAATGTAAATCCTGAATTGACAATAGAAACACCTCAATGGACACTAGATAGACCTAGACCTATTGAAATGCAGCCTATGCTCAAAGAAACAGGAAATACACTTCCTACTGAGTTTAAAGCTAAAAATGTTAATCTAAGACAAGAAGATCAAATTAGATAATATCATTATGTTCAAATTAAAGTATTTTATCATTATTTTATTAAGTTTAATTACTGGGGGTTGTGCTGATAAAAAATGTGCAAATGATGAATTTGAAAATATTAATATAAGTCTAAAATCAATGCTTAATCCAGATATAAATTTCAATTATTCATATGACGAAGAATTGCTTAACATTAAAATTATTGATGTGTTTGGAGAGCTTGATGAAGAAAAAGCTATAATTATTAAAAAAAACCATTATATTACTAATGCACTTTGTTTTTTAAAATACTCAACAAAAACAATTTATGAATTCGATTATGTTGATGATGGGTTATTCTTATTTATTTCTTTTGAAGATGCTCAAGGTATTAAATATGATTTTAGCTTTCATCGATTTCCACCAAATGATAATTTTGAATCAATAAAAAAAATAGATAAAAGCCTTTATGTGCTTATTACTAGGTTATTAAAATTGACAAATGAAAAATAATAGGATCAAGTCCCCGTTGTTAGCGTTTAGCGTTTTCTTTTACCTCCCATAATTTTAACGAATGTTATATAATGTTTAGTGGTGAATGCTTAATTTTAGTGTACTGCTTCCACAAACTTTTAGCTTGTTATAAATCGATATAATAGGAATCAATAAATTTTTTCTATATTTACTGTATGAAACCAAGCAATTTGCAAAATCATACACTTTTCACTACCAGCACGTTAAGTGGCGCAGAGCGTTATTGGTTCGGATTCCAAGGGCAAGAAGCAGAAAACGAAATTTGGGGAGAAGGCAACGCTTCTTTCTACAAATACAGAATTTCAGATAATAGGTTAGGTAGGTTTTTTAGTGTTGATCCATTGGCGGCTCAATACCCTCATAATAGTACGTATGCGTTTAGCGAGAATAGGGTAATCGATGGTGTTGAATTGGAGGGGTTGGAAGTTTTTTCTATCCATGGAAATGCAAGAATTTCAGCAATATTAACAATTTCTTGTGCTTCTGGAATTATGTTCGACTCAGAAGGAATTGCTGGGTTTATTACACCTAGTTTTGGATTAGGGATTATTGGAGGTGCTAGTCTTGGAGGTGGTCTTTCGTATAGTTCTGCAACTAGAATAGAGGACTTAGATGCTTGGGGTGGTTCTATAGGAATGACTTTTAAAACACCAATAGGTGGAGCTGAAGTTTCAGGTGATTTTTCAAGTAATGATAAAAATGGAGCAACTTCAAGTATTGGAACAGGAGGTGAACTAGGTTTTTATGGAGAAGCTACTTATAGTTTTATAGGACAAAAAATATCTTATGGTGATTTAGCAAAAAGTTTAGGATCAAATGCGTGGCGAAAAGTTAAAGTTGCTACAAGTAAAACCTTTAATGCAATTACGTATAATGTTCAAAATTCTCAATTTTATGCTGTAGGTAATAACCATATAAAATGTAATATTGAGCCTAATCAAATATGTACGCTTGTTTATGTTCAAAACAGTAAGGATTTATATGATGTGTATTCGAGTTCAAATAGATTATATGACGCCGGATATATGTTTGTTAGTCCTTCATCGTTGCCAACAGGATATACAAATATGTCAATGTTTGCTATTGATGGTATTGATAATAATGTGGTTGCTGTTGGTTCTGCTGGTACAATATTGCAGTATACAGGAACGGTATGGGATGCCCCTTCTCAAACAATACCTCAAATACAGAGTGTTGCTTCTGCCGGAGGAGTATTATACGCAGTTGGAAATACCGGTACGGTGTTACGTTCTGCCAATAATGGCTCATCATGGAATATGATTCAACTCTCCAGTGAATTGCAGGCAATCTCTTTCTATGCTATAGATTTTGCAAATGCCTCTGTTGGTATTATTGGTGGTACAACCGGCACCCTCGCATACACGGTTAATGGTGGGGCAACGTTTATTAAATCTAATGTGCCTTCATCTATATTAGGAACCATTATAGATATAAAAATGTTTTCTCCGTCTCAGGCAATTGCCATTACGAATACTCAACAAGTGTTAGCTACATCAGATGGTGGTGTTAGTTGGATTTCTGCATCTGTTTCAGATGAAGTATTAGCATGTGCTGCATATCCTGCCGAAAACTGTATGTTTGTTGCCGGTAAAAATGGGGTACATAAAGTTACTTTTATAAATAACCAAGAGCTTGATATATCTAAAATTGGTGGAAGTGAAGATAATATGAATATTACATCACTTATGTTTAATAGTTGTTTGTATGGCTATGCATTTGCAAGCGATGGTTCTATATATAAAACAGAACAAGGAAATCAATTGGTAAAACAAAATGATATGTCGGCTCAATCGGAGATTGTTGCGGTAGCACCTCTTTCGAGTAATAGTTTTGTTCTTTTAGGTAATAATGCAGAAATATCGTTTACTGAAGATAACAATGGCTTATACTCCTCAAAATTCTGGTACGATGAATTAGGACGACTCATTGCTTCTCAAAACTCAAAACAGTTTTTGCAAAACACCTACAGTTATACCGTGTACGATGAAATAGGGCGAATTATTGAAGTTGGTGAACTTGCGTCTGAAATACATCCGCCATACAATAGCTCCTTAACATCACAAATAGATTATACTGAGTTTGGAAACTGGATTGCGAATGCAACGAGCCGCACTCAGGTTACAAAAACTACATATGACCATGTACTCCAAGGGTTTGCTATTGCCGATTTTGAACAGCGTAATTTACGTAATCGTGTTGCATCTGTACAGTATTTTCCTGATGTTTCGCAGTCGTATTCTCATGCTACACACTATACGTATGATATTCATGGAAACGTGAACACTATGATACAAGATATTCCTGCTCTTGCCGAACAACGATACAAACGTCTCGACTACACCTATGATTTAGTGAGCAACGTTGTTCGTCAAGTAGTGTATCAAAAAGGAGAGGCAGACCAGTTTGCACACCGCTATGAGTATGACGACGATAACCGTATTGTTGCCGTTGAAACATCTACCGACCCACAATTACTATTATGGAATCGCGAAGCAGAATATAAATACTACCGTCATGGTCCACTTGCACAAACAGTTATTGGAGATGGACTTCAAACCATGGATTATTACTATACGCTCCAAGGGTGGATTAAAGGCGTAAACGACCCCTTATTGCGTACCAATCCGGATAAAAAAATACAAGATGTATTTGGATATAGTTTGCATTACTTTGAAGGCGATTATACACCAATATCTGAAGACGTTGCAAACAACTTGGTTCCGGTTCCTACTCAAGATTTACAACAGACCGCCGGAAATCTCTATAACGGAAATATACGGAGTATGATAACCGGTATTGCCGGATTAGAAAATCCTACTCAGGCAATGACCTATCAATATGATCAACTTAACCGTATATCATCTTCTGTTTCGCATGGTTGGGATAACCAAAGCAATAGTTTTACCGCACATAACCTATATAACACAAAATATACCTATGATGCAAACGGAAATATAAGTACCCTTAAACGAAACGCACCGCAATCTGCGACTAATTCAGAACCAACACTCATGGATAATTTAACGTACTCGTACTTTACCAAAAACGAAGGGTTTAATCGCAATACCAATCGTTTAGCTTCTGTTTCTGACTCAATTGCCGGTTCTTTGTATGATGATGAATTCAAATCAGGACAGGCAGAGAACAATTATTCGTATGATGCAATTGGAAATTTAATAGCCGATGCACAGGAAGAAATTGAAGAAATTCATTGGAATGTTTCGGGCAAAGTAGTATATTTGAAACGTACAGAAAATTCAGACAAACCCGATTTACAATTTGAATACGACGCTATGGGTAACCGAATTGCCAAACATGTAATACACAGCGAACATACACTCAGCACCTTCTACGTGCGTGATGCCGAGGGTACCATAATGGCAACCTATACCAAAACAAACGAAACAGAACTCGCCTTAGAAGAGCAACCAATATATGGAAGTTCTCGTTTGGGAGTATACCGCCCTACAGCAGAAACCGGCATTATGCGTGGTGCACGAACGTACGAAGCTACCAACCATCTTGGTAATGTACTTGCCACGTATACCGATAGAATTATTGCCAACGAAGAAGATTCTTTGTATACGGTAGATATTTCTTCTGCTACAGATTTTTATCCGTTTGGTACACCTATGTACGGGCGGTCTTTTAGCTCAAATTCTTACAAGTTTGGGTTCAATTCTCAAGAAAAAGAAGACGAAATTTACGGCGAGGGCAACACCTACTCCGCAGAATATTGGATGTATGATGCAAGGTTAGGCAGAAGGTGGAATATAGACCCGGTTGACCAGATTAGTATTAGTAATTATGCTACGTTTGCGAATAATCCGATAAAATATATTGATCATAATGGTGCTGAGTGGGAAGATGAAAATGCAAAACAACAAGCTGACGATTCGAGAGAGGCAACAAAAAATAAAATTTCCGACCTGCAAAATGAAATACAAACCATTCAATCAACAGGTTCAGACATAACAGGAACAGTTTTAACTGCAGAACAACAAAGCCAAAGTGTAAATGAGCTAAACGCCCGAATAACGGAGTTGAAAAATCATTTAACACGATTAGATAATTTAGAGCAATGCACAGAATATAAATATGGATTTCGAAATATTTCGGGTAATATTGGAGAAACAAGTCTTCCTGATAAAAATAATTTGGTCCTTGCATCTCTAAACTTAGACGATCAAGGGTTATTTATTCATGAAGTCTTACACATGGAAGATATAAGAATTGGAAGACTTAGAACGAGAGACGATTATTTTAATTATCAATTAGAAATAGATGCATATAATGCTCAAATAGCTTATGATGGATTCATTACATTTATTATACAAGGAGATATTGTGCCTTTAAATAAAAATAGTTTTACTAGACGGAATACACCAACTACAGTCACTTTTGGGAAAGTTACAGCTTCTCATATTCATTTTGCGATGGAAGAAGAAATAGGCACAAAATTCTTATATCCTCATTTTCATTATTGGAATAATCCAAGTCCAGGTTTAAATTTAATTGATAATATCAATAGAAATATTAGAGATACTGGATTTACTGGTCTTGAGCCTTTTTTTCAAAAATAATAAAGTAATTAGTGTAAAATAATTTTTATGAAAATATTGATTTTATTATTTTTTTTCTTTAATGTAAATATTTCATTTGCTCAAAACAAGTATTTTTTGTTAAACACTCAATATAATCTTCAAATAGAACTAAATATTAATTACAAAACAAAAACATTTACTTTGCTTGATACTATTGGCCATTTACAGTGTTATCATAAAGGGCGTATTTTAGATAATAAATTAGTTTTTGACACTTGTTATTTCCAATTTTACGAAAGTCAACCAGCAGTGGCTCGGATTAACACTAAAATTGAAGATAAAAATTCTTTTTTGCATAAGTTGTATTTTAACACCCCAGATAATATTAAATTTTTAAAAAGCAGAAATGAAATATGTATTGAAAACAATTCATGGAATATTTTAGCATTTAATTTTAAATTTCTTTTACCAATTCTTTACAAAGATGATAGTTTTCAAGAATTTATATCAAATTATAATAATAAAATAATAATAAGAGACCTTTATCATCATTGGAATTATTCAGAAACGTTTATTTTTGATAGTACTATATTTATTCACGGTAAATTTTCGTCATTAAGATGTTTCATTTATTTGAAAAATAATTACATAAATTTTTTAATGTATGATTATATTAAAGATTATTATTATGGTTATGAAGCAACATTAAAAATAAAAAGAAATCGAATTGTTATTGAAAGTTCTAAAATGGAAAAAAGTTACTATCAAATACCTACTTTAAGTAAATAACCGTTACCCTTTCCTTTTACCCCCTATAATTTTAACGAATAGTATAAAATAATGCTTAATTTTCGTGTACTGCTTCCACAAACTTTTAGCTTGTTATAAATCGATATCATAGAAATCAATAAATTTTTTCTATATTTACTGTATGAAAACCTCCGGCATGCAAAACCATACAATTTTCACTACCAACACGTTAGGTGGCGCAGAGCGTTATTGGTTCGGATTTCAAGGGCAAGAAGCAGAAAACGAAATTTGGGGCGAAGGAAACGCTTCTTTCTACAAATACAGAATATCAGATAATAGGTTAGGTAGGTTTTTTAGTGTGGATCCGTTATATATACAGTATCCACATAATAGCACATATGCATTTAGTGAGAATAGAGTACTTGATGGCATTGAATTGGAGGGGTTGGAGTATTATAATCAAACAGCAAGAGTTGGTTTTCAATGGAAATTTGGTACTAAACTAGGAATGAATAACTATATTCATATAGATAGAATGTCTTATAATCAAACCAAAAATGCATTAAGAACACTTGATTATTTTGCTAATAATGGTAAAGTTATGGATAATCGTTTAAGTGAAAGTGAAATTAATATTCTTACTAATAGTAAGATTAATCCTGAATATAAGGGATATACACCTACTGAACATTCTGATTTAATTATTCCAAAAACAAAAGGTCAAAAAATTGGTTATGGAATGGCTTCAGTTATTCAATTATTTAATGAGTATTTGTCTAGTTATGTCCGCTCTCAAATAAATGAAGATTTAGCGATTACTGCTCTTCATATTCAGGATTTAAATGAGACCGTAGATTTGATTAATGCTGCTAATCGATTAGATCTAATACCAGTTCGATATAAAGATCCTTCTGCAATTTTTGATATTGCAAAATATGTTTTAGATTCTGAAGAACCACTTTCGAATGATTCTAAATATAATGAAGATATTAAAGCATTAGGGAAATGGTTATATGATAATAAAGATGATATTTTAATGGAAAAAATACCATTTAGTAATATGAAAAATTCAGACTTTCCTTTATATGATGAATGGAAAGAAGATAAAGATTTAAGTCTACAAAGTGCAACAGAATAATTATGAGAAGTCTATTTTTATTTATTTTAATTTTTGTATTTAATTCCTGTACTTATACAAAAAAAAATTTTATTTCAGAAAATAAAATTTCTTATAGTCAAGATGTGATAATATTTACAAATATTAAACATGGAGAATATAGAAATTATGATTTAGAAGGAAATCTTGTTGAAATAGCAAATTATTCTTTTAATCGACTTCATGGAAAATATATTCAATATTATTCGAATGGAAATGTTCATTTAAAATATAATTATAAAAAAAATAAAGTTTGTGGTATCATGAGTGTATATTATCCTAATGGAAATTTATTAGGTGTTCTTGAATATTATAAGAATAAACTAATATTTATTCATGAGTATTATGATATTAATGGAAAAAAATATGATGTTGATTTTGAAAACGGCAATGGTAAAGTGCAAATATATAAAAATAATTCTTTAATAGAAGAGGGGAATTATAATAACGGATTAAAAGAAGGATTTTGGAAATATTATTCTAATACTGGACATGTTGATAGTGTTTTTTTTGAAAAAGGTAAAAGTAAATATCACACTGAAATTTCAATTTTATATTTATATCACTAATGTAATAATTATTTAATAAGTTAACTAATTATCAGTGTTACCCTTTTTGGTGATATAAAAATTAAAGGACAATATGTTGATGGTGATAAAGATGGTATTTGATATTATTATTTCGAACAAGACAATTTAGAAAAAAAAGAAATATGGGATAAAGGAGTTTTAATAGAAACGATTCATTATTAACTGTTGTTAGAAATCCGTTGGAATGTTTCCGGCAAAGTAGTATATTTGAAACGTACAGAAAATTCAGACAAACCCGATTTACAATTTGAATACGACGCTATGGGTAACCGAATTGCCAAACATGTAATACCAAAAAACTCGGCACAACACAGTACATATTATGTGCGTGATGCTCAGGGTAATATTATGGCAACGTACACCAAAACCAATACGTTGGTTGGTGAGCCTGTTGAATCCATTGCCTTAGAAGAGCAACCAATATATGGAAGTTCTCGCTTGGGAGTATATCGTCCAACTACAGAAACCGGTATAGTTCGTGGAACACGCACGTATGAAGCAACTAACCATCTTGGAAATGTACTTGCAACCTATACCGATAGAATTTTATTAAACGACGATTTTGAGTATACCATAGACCAAACCTCAGGAACAGATTATTTCATGTTTGGGGCACCTATGTACGGGCGGTCTTTTAGCACAAATTCTTATAAATTTGGGTTTAATGGGAAAGAAAATATTGATGAAATAAATGGTTGGCAAGACTACGGTGAACGTATGTACAATAGATTAATCGGACGATTCCCTTCGCCGGATCCAATCATTGTATATGGGCAACAATATCCTTGGTACTCTCCATATCAATTTGCAGGGAATACTCCGATACAAGCAATTGATTTAGATGGGTTGGAGGAGTATATCATTATAAGACAGTATTATAATGATATCAATTACAAAACATTAATGGTTAAAGTGCCCAACAATGAACGATTGTTGGGCGATAATGTCGTAATCGTTTATAAAGTAACAAGTACAGCTCAAGCACATAGTCTTTGGTTGAATTTACATGATGAAAATGATAGAATAGAAAGAATACGCATAGAAGATTCAAGAAAAAATAGTTCTTACAATAATATTCGTCCTATAGATGAAATGACAAGTGGAGAAACATATCAAGCAAATGAGTTAAATAATAAATTTTTACCAGGTAAAGGAGTTAATAAATCTATTGCTATACAGCCCATAACCATAATATATGCTCCTGATCAAGGTAAAAACAAAGAAGAATTTAGCGTTTTGTTATCAGAAGGCGACATGAAAGTTTTAAATGATATGGCAACACTTGTTAAAGCAAGCGATGTAAATGCAACTATTGTTATATCAGGATATGCAAGTAATAAAGAAACAAGATATGGAACAGGGAAACTCGGTTCTGAAGGGAATATTCTTCTAGCTGAAGCAAGAGCACAAGCAGCATATGATTATTTAACGCAAAATATGGGTGTGCCACCGGAACAAATAAGAGCTAGAGGAATGGGTACTGAGAAAGCAGCGAAAAGTGACGGTTCTGAGTCGCCAAATAATCAACGAGTTGAAGTTAGCATAGAAGTAAATGATTTTTAATAGTTTTTTATGAAATTTAGATTAATATTACTACTTCTATTTTCATTTATATTTATATCATTTAATCATAATGATATAGACTCATTAATTATTAAATATTCAACAAGTACTTCAGTAATAGATACTATTTATGATGATTTTTTTTATCGAACAAATTTTATTATTAAAGATTCACTGCAAAGATCTGATGATGGTATACATTTTTATAAAAAAAATATTGTTATTAGCGTAGATTCCTCTTTTATTCCGTATAGAATAATGTTTTTATCAATAGAAAGAAATAAATTTTATTATGATAACACATTTATGTATATCGAATCAAGTAGTAATGATAGCGTAATTTATTTGAAAGAATAATTATTTGTTAGCGTTAACCTTTTCTTTTACCCCCTATAATTTTAACGAATATTAGTTTTGCACAGAGCCCTGCTGCCGCAAGAATCCTTTCTTGTGGCTCATACAATAACGAACCTAGAAAGCTGTACGAGAAGTATGGCTTTTTTTATGTAACCGTTAGCGTTTTCTTTTACCTCCCATAATTTTAACGAATGTATATAATGCATAATGGTGAATGCTTAATTTTAGTGTACTCCTTCCACAAACTTTTAGCTTGTTATAAATCGATATAATAGGAATCAATAAATTTTTTCTATATTTACTGTATGAAACCAAGC
>Ga0265293_10004839_pt1 | contig 23220 bp, 24 predicted proteins | sample Munlanlewell138R_FD_192505 | JGI IMG/M metagenome (GOLD analysis project Ga0265293, IMG submission 192505) | Leachate microbial communities from a municipal landfill in Southern Ontario, Canada - Leachate well 138R | ecosystem: Engineered > Solid waste > Landfill > Unclassified | place: Canada... | reverse complement strand
TGGGATAAGAATAATTGTTTTTGATATATTCAGGAACAAAAGTATTTTCTGTTTTTATTAATTCTCCGGTTTGTTTATTAACTTCTATATCATATTTTTGAGTAAGGTAAAAATTATTGCCCTTACCTAAAACTTGATTTGGAAGCAATAAATTGAAAAGCGGTTTTTCCTCGGTTAAACTTCCCCACCATTTATTATTAATTGATGTACATGGATAATTAAAAGTAAAACCATATTCCTCATTATTATAATCTACCCATTTTATAGCTTCTCTAACATTTTTTGAATCACTAACATTCCAGACAAAATAAAAACGAGAATAATGTTTTCTGTTTATAATCAAAGTATCCAAATTATCATTTATGAAAAAATAACCTGAGCCCATTTGTTCAATAAATTTATATCCATTATCCTTTAATTTATTTATTAAAAACTCATTACCATTTTTACTCTTACTTAAATATTTATTTCCATCAATATTTAATTTAACAAATTCTTGATTAGAAAAATTAAGTTCAATTATTCCCTTCATTAAAGGAACGGGATTTCCTTCTTGAAAAATTATTGATTTAAAAAAATAAAAAAGTAAAATTAATAAAATAACAAATATAATTAAAAATACTATTTTTATTTTTTTAAAATTTTTTATCATTTTTTATTAATACTTTATTTTTTAGAATTTTTATACCCATCTATTAAATATAAAATTCCTGGAATAATTGGGATTATTAAGTTAATACTAAGATTTGCATCTGTTAAAAATCCAAGTGCAAAGCTAATTATAATTGAAGCGGTTATAATCCAACCGGCAATTTTTGGATATTTCCAACCCAAAGCTAAACTAATAAAAACTAACGGCATTAATGTCAATGTGATATTTTCCCATAAAGAATAGTTGGAATTTATGAATGGTAAAGGGTTTCCATAACCAAAATAAAAAGGTAAAGCGAATACTAAAATACATAATGATAGTATTCTGGCGATCCATTTAATTGTTTTCATAATGTTTTGTTTTAATTATATTATAAACTAAAATTAGAATTTATTTTACTCTAATAGTAAAAGCTGGTTTGCTTATTGTTTCTATAACATATATTGCGACATTTTAAAAGTATATTTGCGACATTTATATTATTCCAACATCATATATTAATCGTTTTCACCTTCTTTAAATTTTTTAGCTTTACCATCTTGAACTAGATGATCTCATGAACTTTTAGCTTCATCAATTATTACCGTATCAGAATAGATTAGATTATTATATAATGTTTTGGCTAGAGTATTTAATAATTCCTAAACCAGTTTTTCTATAATCTATTTCAGTAACAGTCCTAAATTTAAAACAAATTTTTTATAAACCTATTTTAAACAAAAAAGTAGACACGAAAGTGTCCACTTTTTGGGGTACGGATCAATTGCTCGAGGACAGGGATTTGAACCCCGATAAACAGGACCAGAACCTGTTGTCCTACCATTAGACGATCCTCGATTATTTTGTTTTCTCCCAATCAGCTATCTTTCCCCTTACTTTTTTAAATGTCTTATTAATTTCTATTTTCTCTTCATCTTTTAAAAGTAAATATCTTTTATAATCTCTTTTATTTATCTTATTTAAAAAATGATTAAACTCATACCTTAATTGTCTATCACTTACTTTTATATCTTTTTCATATTTCCCTACTTTTTTTAAATCTATTTTTTTCTTATCAAATCCATATCCTCTATTTATAGCTTCGTTAAAAACTTGAAAAAGATAAAAATTAATACTTTGTATAGCATTATTACTATCTCTAAATCTTTTAAGTTGAGGATGATTTACATAACCTTTTGTTTTTCCTTGTAAAACTTTCTTAGCTAAAAGAGATTCTCGCCATAAGGCCACTAAACCTATGCTATCTAAATATTTAGGATCAAAACTCCATAAACGCATATTAATCTTTATCACTTTTAGGTTTCATTAATGGAAATAATGTTGTTTCTCTTACCGGCTTATCAACTAAAAAAGCAAATAATCTTTCTCCAAATCCAAAACCGCAAGTTGGAGGCATACCATGTTCTAACATTTCAACAAATTCCCAATCAGGCATCATAGCTTCTTCATCACCTTTATCTATAAGTTGCTGCTGTAATTCAAATCTTTTTCTTTGTTCTACTGGATTATTTAATTCACTATAACCATTACCAATTTCACTACCCGCTATTATTATTTGAAATCTTTCTGTAAGTTCTGGATTATCTTCTTTTGATTTAGCTAAGGGTGAAACTAATTTAGGATGATTAATTAAAAAAGCTGGCCCAGCTATACTTTTACGACAATATTTCCATAAAGTATCCATTAATCTTTCCCTATTTTCTCCATCATATTTAACATTTAATTCTTTTAACTTGCTAATCATTTCTTCCTCGCTTGCCCTTAAAATATCTATTCCGGTTTGTTTTAATATTTCTTCGCAATAATCTATTTCTAACCATTCATCGGCTAAATTATAATTAAATCCTTTTGTACTAAATTTTGTTGTACCAAAAACTTGTACAGCAATCTCTCTATATAGTTCTTGAGATATTTTCATTCCATCTTGATAATTAGCATAAGCCCAATAAAATTCCATATTGGTAAATTCTTGTAAATGATCAGGACTACTACCCTCATTTCTAAAAGCCTTTCCTATTTCAAATGTTTTTTCATAACCAGCGGCCATTAATCTTTTTTGCCATAACTCCCCTATTGATATTCTCATAAAAACATCCATATCAAAATCATTATGATGAGTTCTAAATGGACGAGCTTCAGCTCCTCCCGTAGTTGTTTCTATACAAGGAGTTTCTACTTCAAAAAAACCTTTTTTCTTCATAAATTCCCGAGTAACATCCCAAAATTTAGCTTTCTTTACAAACATATCTCGTAAATCATCGTCTAATAGTAAATCAAGATACCTTTTTCTTAATCTTTCTTCATCGTCTTTTAAACCATGCCATTTTTCCGGTAATGGTAATAGAGCCTTACTTAGTATTTTAAAAGATTTAATTAATAAACTTTTTTCACCTTTATGAGTGGTAAAACAAATACCATGAACTTCTAAAAAATCAGCCATATCTACTAATTTTACAAATTTTTTATATTCTTCTACTCCTAATTCATTTTTAGAAAAAGCTAACTGTATAATACCAGAAGAATCTTTTAAATTTGAAAAACTTAAATTACCATGACTTCTAATACTCATTAATCTTCCAGCTAAAGAAACTTCTTTTTTTTCTGTTTCTAAATTAGAAAAATTATCCAAAACCTCAATAATTAAATGACTACGATTTACTTTACTGGGATAAGGATTATTAATGGCTGATATTTCGTTTAATTTTTTTAAACGATCAACACTTTCATTAATTATATCTTTTTCCATATTTTTTATTTTACTCCTATAATTTTATACTTAACTTCACCTCTGGGTGTTTCAACTACTACTTCATCACCTTTCTTTCTGTTTAAAAAAGCCATACCCAATGGTGATTCGTTAGATATTTTTCCATTAATAGGATCAGCTTCATTAAAACTAACTATTTCATATTCTTTTTCTTGTCCATTACAAGAAACCTTTACTATTGACCCCATATCAATTTTACCTTTATCACTACTACTATTTTCAACTACAGTAACATTTTTTAAAGTATTACTTAATTCCAATATTCGTCCCTCATTAAGAGCTTGAGCATCTTTAGCTTCACTATACTCAGCATTTTCGCTTAAATCACCCAATTCTTTGGCTCGTTCAATACGCTCGGCTATTTCTTTACGTCTTATGTTACTTAAGTAATTTAATTCTTCAACTAATTTATTATACCCTTCACGAGTTATAATTTGTTCATTCATAGATTTTTATAAAAATTATTTATAATGTTAAAATAATACACTAAAATTCAAAAAGTGGCAAGAATCACTATTTATCTCATAAATAATAATATTAAATATATAATTAATAAATGGGCCGGATAGAATATATATTGAATAATTTTATTAATTTTAAAATTAAAGTTTTCAAAATAATGAATAAAAAAGAAGGCTGGAATAGCAAAAATCTGAATAATATGACCCATATTCATTAAAACAAAGACAAAAGTTAAAGCTGATTGAATTACTAACATCCATAAATTATTTCTAAAGATATGAAAGAATAAAATCATTAAGACCCCATATATTCCGTATTCCACTTTTAAGAAATATGATAATAGAAATAATAAAGCTAAAAATGAAAATTTTAACCAATTTTTTTTCTCTTTATCATAAACATATATAGCTATTAAACCAAACAATAATGTGAAACAAATATTTAGATTATCGTTATTTAATAATAAAAAAAAGATGGGCTGAGAAATTAAAGCTAATAATAATATTCTTTGACCATACTTTACAACATTTTTACTCTTAGAATAACCATAAGCTATACCAAAAGCAAAAAAGGGAAAACTTAAACGACCAATTACTCTAAAAATTATTAAATCAGGAAAAAAGAATAAACCAACATGATCAACCACCATTAAGGTCATGGCTAATATTTTAAACATACCTCATCTTTTAAAAATAAAATACTTAGAATAATAAACCCTATTCCCAAAGGATGGTTTAAATAGGGTGTAAAAAAATTAACGATAATTAAAATTAGAATTCCGGCTCCCACACCCAAACTGACCATATTTTTATCCCGCCAAAAATCAAACCAAACTTTTTTCAATGTTACAAATAATAATACAACATAGGATAAAACCCCCAATAATCCCAATTTTAACCAAATATCAAACCAGCCCCACTCAAAAGCATAAGTTGAGTATAAACCATCGGTGGTACGCTCTAAAACCCTAGGATCACTTGATTTATACTCTAAACGAGCCCCAAAACCTCGTCCTAAAAAGAAATTATTAATTAAATCCCCCTTCATTGCTTCTAATAAAGCCCAACGAGAAGATACCGCTGATTCTCCATTACTAATATTAGCTCGATTAGATAATGATCCTAAACCAAATTGAGCTTCACTATTAGGCCATGGAAATTTTACTGTTATAAACATTATTAAAAAACCAGCGATTAAAGATAACAAAATAAAAGAAAAATATTTTATAATCTTCTTAAAACCAAACTTAATTAATAACAAAACCAACACTAAAGCAAAAGTTAATATTCCTCCTACCCAAAAACTACGAGAAAAACTTAAAATTAAAACCGAAGATAAAAAAGAAAGAAAAACAAATAAATAAATTTTACTTTTTTTACTTGTAGCTCTCATAAACTGAACAGAAAAAAATATCCAAGCTAAAACAATAAAAATTTGAGATTGAAAAAATATCCTATACAAACCATTAGACATATCAGTAATCTCTCCTAAACTATAACCTCTAGTCCAAGAATATAAATCATAAATAACCGGGACATTATGAGAAAATAAGAATAAAACAAACAAAGATTTGAAAATTAAAAAAATAACTCCAGCTAAAAATATATTAACAACATTAGCCCACCATAAATCATTTTCCTTTTCAGAATTAAAAGATATAACATGCCATAAAGGAAAAATTAAAGCAAAATACATCCAAGCGTTAAAATCAAAAAAAGCATCACTAAAGCCATTCTTCATAATTCCAGAAAATAAAGCTACAATTATAAAAAAAGCTAAAAAGCAAAAATTTTTTAAAAAAGGAATTGATGTATATTTTTTTATTAATTCCCTCCTTTCTTTAAAAAGACTTATTAAAAACTTAGCTAACCATATTGACATTACTATTAACCACAAAGCTATTCTAATTGAAATTTTAATCCCTCCATATTCACTAAAAAAAATATAACCCATGGAATCAAAAAATAATTCAATTAAGATCATATATAATCCGAATTTCAAATTATAAATAGAAGCTATTAAACAAGCAATGACTAGAATAATAAAAACAGCTAAATTTAAAAATGGATAATAATAAGATAAAAATGATAAAGATTCAAATAAAAAAATAATTGCAAAAAAAAGAATAATTTTTCTTTTATTTTTAATTATATAATCTAAATTAAACATACTATATTTTTAATTTAAAAAATGTTTCTTTTTTATAACACTCATAGCTTCATTATATTTTTTAACACTCGGTAAGAAAGGTAGGAACTTATAAGAAAAAGACGGTATCCATGAACTTATACTTCCCGTTGGTTTAATTTGAAATAATACATCATCAATAAAAACTCCCTGTTGCCCATTTTTTAACATGGTTAGCCATAAATCCCAATCTTGAAATTTTTTTATACTTTCATCCCAACCATTTTCCGGAAAAGCTTTTCGGCGAATTAAAGACATAGTATGGATATAGGGCATCTTCTTTAATCGTTCAGCATCAAAAGGCCATAATTTAAAAAGTTTTTTACCCCAATAAAAAGAGGAATAAGCATAAGCAACTTCTGGATGACTATTTAAAGCTTGTAGCATTTTTTCTAAAGCATCAATCTTTAAAACAGCATCGGCATCACAAAAAAACAAAAATTCTCCTTTTGATTTTTTCCAACCGTAATTTCTAGATGCTGGAGCTCCATAATTTTTTTCTCTTTTAGTATAATAATAAAAATTATTTAATTTATTATTATTAGAAAACTTTTCAAAAACTTTTTGAGTATTATCAGTGGAAGCATCATCCACTATAATAACTTCAAAATCACGCCAAGTTTGTTTCTCAATACTTTGCAAGGTATTTAATAAAGTTTTTGCCCCGTTATAAACAGGAATTATAATAGAGATCATTTTAAATCATTTAAAAAATTATAAATTTTTTCTATCTGTTTTTTCCAATTAAACTTTTCTAAAGCTCGTTGTCGACCAGCCTGTCCCATTTTAATTCTTAAAAAATCTTTATCTAATAAACTTAAAATAGCTTGACTAATTTCAGAAACATTTTCTGGATCAACCAATAAACCATTAACACCTGATTCTACGGCATCACTTACCCCACCACTACGACCAGCTATAACTGCTTTTTCACATAAATTAGCTTCTAAATAAACTATACCAAATCCTTCAAAATCGCCCTCAATATTACGTGAAGGCATAATAAATATATCACAACAAGATAATAATGACCATTTTTCTGATTCACTTACTTCCCCAATAAATTTTATATACTTCTCCCAATTATTTCCTAATTCTTCATGAGCTATTTTTTTTAAATAATCTTCATCTGGACCCTTGCCAGCAATTACATATATAAAATCCATATTTGGTTTTTTAATTAAAACTTCCTTAATAGCTTTAATAGTATAATCAAAACCCTTACGTTTAACTAATCTCCCTAAACTAAACAGAATTTTATAATCAACTAAACCATTTTTTTCTCTTAAATTTTGATTATCAATATTAAAATTAGAAAAATCTTTTATACCCGGATTAACTGTCATTATTTTTTTATTATCTCCAATAAACTTTTCACATAATTCAGCAACATAAGAATTAGCCGTAATTATTTTATCAGCTCTTTTTAAAATTAATTGACTAACAAATTTCTTTCTTTTCTTTTTTAAAGACCAAGAAAAATCTGTACCATGTAAAACTACGGCGTATTTAATTTTAATTATTTTACTAATAATATAAGTAACCAAACCTAAAGGTAAAATATTACCAACTATCACATAATCAATTTCTTTTTTTTTCACTTGAAAATATAGTTTAAATAAAGCTTTAGTCCATTTTAAAAATCCTCTTTTTTTTAATAACTCATTATTATTGTTATTTAAAACTGAAATTTCACTATTTTTAGGCCAATAATAAACAAGGTTTGTGTAGTAATTAGCTACTCCGCCTTTAAAAGGAAAATATTCTAATGTTATTAATAAAAATTTCATATTTTATTCTTACCTCTTTTAAAAGAATAAATAATATAAGCGATATCAGCTTTTTTAAAACCACCAATTATTAGTAAAATTAAAAAATATAATATCATGGCTATAAAACACAATAAGAATATATTTAAATAATTCTTTAAAATAAATATTAAGATACCCATTATTAATGAAGCTAAAAGAACTTTAAGTAAACTTAATAAATTATCTCTAAACCTATAATTAATAATTTTTTTACACTCAATAATTCCTAAAACAAACATTAATAAATTAGAAATTAAAACAACAGCCGCAGCTCCCATGGCATTAAATTTTGGAATTAATAAAATATTTAAAATAACGGCTGATATTAAACAAATTAACATATTTCTAGTATTTTTAGATTGTCGATCACAAGCATTAAGCAAAGATCCAACTGGAAAATTAACAAAAATAAAAACTAAAGCTAAAATAGATATTTTTAAAGGCCATACTGCTCCCTCATAACCATCCTTAAAAATCATTATTATATCTTCAGCTAACAAAAAGATGGCTACTGAAATAGGTATAGAAATCATAAATAAATAATCCATGGATCGTTTAAAAGCTATTTTTAATTGTTCTCTATTATTTAACCAATAATAACTCATAGCTGGATACAAAGAAGCTACAAAAGCCATTGGTAAAAATTGTAAAGCATAAATTATTTTAAAAGCTATCTGATAAACACCAACATAATAATCACCTGAAAAAAAAGATAATAAAACCGAATCTAAATAAGTATATAAACGTTGAAAAATTCCATATAAAGCAAAGGGTAAACTTAAAATTAAAATACTTTTAAAAAATGAAAAATTAAAAGAAATTTTAATAGGCATCTTTATTTTAAATCTTAGTACTAATAATGAATAAACAAAATTAAAAGTACTAGCCGAAACTAAGGATAACATTATAATTCTCAAATCAACCCCTAATGATAAAAATATCCAACCAACACTTAAAACTATTAATTGAAATATTACCGAAGAAAAACTTTCATATTTTAAATTATGAAAACCGCGAACCGTGCTAAAAAAGGTTAAAGTAAAAGAATCTAATACCATACAAATACTAGAAATATAAACTAATTGTCGGCTAATAGAGTCATAATTACCAAATATGTTTATAAACAAAAAAACAGCCGAAACCGATAATAAAGAAGTTAATATTTTTAAACCTAAAATATTAGATAATAATTTAGATGATTTATCTTTTATCTTAGCTGTTTCACGAATTAAATAATTAGCTAATCCCAAATCAATAAAAATAGCAAAAATAGTAGTAAAAGAAATAGCAAAATAATATTTTCCTAAACTCTCTGGACCAAGATTTCTAGCTAATAATATAAAATAAAAAAACGAGATGATCTTTTGGATTATCAAGGCCATAGTCAAATAAGATGTATTCTTAGCTATATTCTTTATTTTTTGTGGTTGTTCTTCCATATTTATATATTCTATAATTATAGCAAAAAAACAATAAAATAAACAATAAAAAGAAAATAATTGTTTATAATAAATTTATCTAAAATTCATCAAAAGTAAAGCTTAATATGTTAAAATATAATAAAGAATTATTTTAACAATTATAATTAATTCATAAATTTATGAAAATTTTAATCATTGATGACGATACTGCCATCACCGCTTTATTAAAAGAATCATTGAATAAAGAAATTTTTTCAGTGGATTGTGCTCATGAAGGAAATAAAGGTTTGTTTATGTTTAGAACCAATCATTATGACCTTCTTATTGTTGATTGTAATTTGCCGATAAAAGACGGCTATCAATTAGTTAAAGAAATTCGTCAAGAAGACAAAAATGCTAAAATAATAATCCTAACCGTTGATTCCAGTTTAGAAAATAAAGAAGAATTCTTTAAATTAGGTATTGATGATTATGTAATTAAACCTTTTATTTTTTCGGAACTATTATCAAGAATTAAAGCGGTAATAAGACGACCAAATATTACTCAAAAATCAATTTATAAAATTGATGACTTAAGTCTTGATATTGATAAACACATAGTCGTTAGAGAAAAAACTAATATTTATCTAACTTTTAAAGAAATAATGCTATTAGAATTTTTATTCAGAAATAAAGGCCGAGTTGTTTCCCGTATTTCTATTATGGAAAATATTTGGGATTTTAATGCCGATCCTTTTTCTAATACTATTGAATCCCATATTTTAAAATTAAGAAAAAAAATAAACCCTAATGGTAAAAAACGAGAACTTATACACACCATAAAAGGACGAGGTTATAAACTAGATTTAAAAAAATGGTAATATTATAATTCTATTTTTTTAATATTATTCATCTTTTTCTTTAAAAAGAATTCTCCCAATCGTTTAAACATTTCAATATTATCAGTGGTATAAAAAATACATTCTTTTTTAGTTTTGTCCTTTAAATCCATTTCGGGATGTCGTTTTACATAATCTCCTAAACTATCGCTAACTATTTTCCCCGGATCAAAAACTAAGCACTTCTTCCCCATTATTTTTCTTATTTCTTTTAACAAAAAAGGATAATGAGTACAAGCTAAAACCAAAACTTGAACTTTTTTAAGTTTTAATTCTAATAAATATTTTTTTAATATCATTTTTGTTTCTGGTTTTTTAGCATAAGATTCTTCAATCAAAGGCACTAATAATGGAGTAGCTTTTTGAAAAAGCTCTACCTTGGAATTTAAAGCTTTTATTTCTTTTATATAACTATTAGAATTTACAGTAGCTCGAGTTCCAATAATACCAATTCTTTTTATATTTTGTAATGAAGCCATTTTTTCAGCTATTGGTCTAATAACTCCTAAAACTCTTAGATCTGGATAATATTTTGGTAAATATTCCTGCTGAATCTTTCTAAGGGCTTGAGCTGAAGAACTATTACAAGCAATAATAATTAACTTACACCCTTGTTTGTATAAAAAATCAATAGCCTTTTGAGTATAGGTATAAATTATTTCGGGTGATTTATTACCATAAGGAACATTGGCATTATCACCTAAATAAATAAAATTATAATCAGGATGATCATTTAAAAAATGATATAGAACTGTTAAGCCTCCAACTCCCGAATCAAAAACTCCAATCATACTTATTATTTCTTAATTTTATAATTCAAACTTAATTCTACAATAACTTTATAAGTTCCGGCGCTAACATTAGCTCCACCACTTTCTGAACCACCCATACCTCCAACTCCATAAGAATAATTATAGGATGGACTAACGGTGTTATCCCACCAACCAACTATTTCACCCAAAGAAACTCCGATGCTAGTTGATAAAGCTTCCGCTTTTTTCTTAGCGTCAGTAACGGCTAAAATTCTAGCTTGTTGTTTTAAATCTTCTATATTAGAACCTTCAAAAGTGATTCCTAAAATTTGATTAGCTCCAGCTTCAGTTGATTTTGATACAACTTGATTTAATAATTCAATATTTTTATCAATATCATAAACTTTTACCATAATTTGTTGATTGGCATTATAGCCACTCAAAACATTAATTCCATCTATATAATCATAATAAGGATATAACGAATAATTTTGAGTTTTGATGTCAGTAATACCTAAAGAATTTAAAGCAATAGAAATTTTATTAACTTTCTCATTTAAAGAAATTAAAGCTTCTTCAGCTTTAGCACTTTTATCAATTTGAACTCCTAAAATAACACTGGCTACATCTGGTTGATAAGTAATTTCTCCACGACCAGTAACAGAAACTTGATTATTATTACTATTTACTATCTTGTCTCGTAAAATAGAAATAATAACTACACCCGTAAGAGCTAAAATACAAACGATAATAAGAACAAACTTCAAACCGATATGACGGCGTTGAGAAGTGGGTTGATTAATTTTTTTTTCCATATTTTTTTTCTTTTAATTTTAAAATAATTTAAAATTATTTATAAATAAAACAAATTTATAACCTAAAAAATTAGCGGCTCGACGACAAAAAACCATACGCTCATTAAATATCTCAAAATATTCCATAACTCCGGTAATTTTAGTATCTATTTTTAAACGCAAAACTATTTCTTTTTTGAGTTTATTAACTCTAAAAGATGAATCAATAACCGAATAATTAACCCGATCATGAATATCGTTTTTTATATTATTCGGGCTAGTATCTTTAACTCGGCTACGATGTACATCGGATTTATCAGCCAAAACTAAAACTGCGCCTACTTTACTAACTATTTCGTGTTTTTCTTCATCATGATCATTTATAGCTTGAACTATTTCAAAAACATCAACCGCGTCTTCTTGATTGAAAAAAAACTGAGAAAAAAGCATAGCCCCCGCAAAACAATGTTCAGTTCTTTGTAAAAAATTACCCATATCATGACAATAACCGGCAATAGCCGCTAATTCTTGTTCCTTTTTATTCAAACCAATAGTTTTAGCCAACATTTTAGCTCGATCGGAAACAATATTAACATGACGAAAACCATGATCAGTAAAACCTAAATTATTAAGATAATATTCGGATTTTTTAATACATTCTTTTACTCCGGAATGTTTTTTTATTTCCTCTAAATTTAACATAAAAATTTATTAATTTTAATATTATTCTATACAACAATTAATGGCTTTCTTAACTAAAGCTCCCAATTTACCCATAAATCCTTTTTTTTCTTTGTCATGTTTGTTTAAAGCTTCATCGTCTATTTTTTTTATATCTCCGGTATTTATAAGTTTCATATTTAATCCCCAGAATAATGAGTATAGATTATAGGCCTTATCAAATAATTCATAAGCTTCATCTTTTTTATCCTGACCTAATTGTTTTGTTCCCACTTCCATTAAACGGTAACTAGCCGCTAAAAGATGTTTAGAAATACACCAAACTTCTCCTTCATATTCTTTTATTATTTTCTTTAATAAATCCTTTCTCATTTCCCTAACCTCTTTTATCAAATCATAATATTCACTTTTACCAGTTTTAGCTCCCGTAAAGAAAAAATGTTCTTCAATACTTACTAAATTCATAATAGCAATACTCAAATCCTGATCCGATGATAAATCCATTTTTTCTTGTTTCTTCATTTGGTCTATTTTTTCAATAAACTCATTTAAATCTTTTATTTTATTCTCTTCCATAATATTTAAAAATTATTTTATTAAAAAATAAAAAAATATACTTAAAATTAATAATACAACAATAGGCATCACTACTCTTTGAAATGGAAAATAGGCATGATTATTATTATTTTTTTTCAAATCTTCATACCAATTAGCCGAAAACCAAAAAGCAAAACTACCTACTATAATTCCAACAATTAATTTATCAAAAACCGGACAACCACATAAAACATTTAGAGGATTACCAATAAAATCTAAAAAATAAAGTGGAACAATAATTAATGAATAATATAGTAATACAGTAATTATATCACGACCCTTAAAATTTATATTTTTCTTTTTTAACCAAGAAATAGTCCACATAATTAAAGATACGGTTAATGCTCCAATCCATAAACCAGTAATAACATCATCAATACCTAACCATTGAGTAAAACCTATTCCCGCTCCCACAGCTATGGCACAAACTGGACAAACAGCTAAAACTGGCTTTATTAATAATAAGCTTAAAAAAGATAAGGAGAAAAAAAATAAAAAAAACTTTTTCATAATATTTTAATTATACTGTTTTAAAAATTCTATTATATCCCCATCACCCATATAACAATTAGAGCCATCCCATAAAAAAGGAACACCAATATATTGAACATCAAGACCACAAAAACTAGCTCGATTTTTTAATTCTTGAGCATTTATGGAATTAGAATAAATCTCTTTATACTCTATATCTAGTTTACTTTCAATATTATTTTTATCAATATATTCTTCTACTATTTTACAATGAGGACAAGTAGTACCATAAAATAAAACTACTTCTGCACTTCCCTGTTTATCATTAGTCAAAAAATTTTTATTCTTAACTAAAATAACTACAGATAATGATAAAGTAAGCAAAAACAAAACTAATGAAATAATAGTTTTTCTTTTCATAACTTATATTATTAATCATTTTATACTATCCCTATTTTACAGCATTTTAAAATATAATTCAATAAAAAAAACCGTATCCTAAGATAAGATACGATTTTAAATAATAATATTTCTATTTATCCTAATCTATAGAAATAGAGGATAACATGAATTCCGGAAAGAATATTATTTTTCTTTCTTGTTTTTTCATAAAATTTGATAGTTCTATTACTTCTATTAATTTGATACTTATACTTTCGAGAAAGATCATAATCAATTTTATGTATCGCTTTTTCCTTTTCTAAAAATCTTTGTTTTTGAATTAATAATTGCCTAACTTCTTGATTAAAAGCTTCATCAATAAGATTCTCAACCATAGATGAAACCTTTGTTCTTTTATCATCATTATCATTCAATTTTAAAAGGTAATTTAATGGATTATTGGCTAAATTTTCTTTAGCTAAATTAAACATATCTTTCCAAAATTTTATTTCATTACCATTTTTGATTTTATATATTCGTATTAACGAATTACTTTTAAAACATTCTAATAATTTACAAGCAGATTGAATTAATTCTTCTTCTTCCACATTTAACTGTACCGAAACTGGTACACCCATATCCTGACTTTTCATGGTAATTTATTTTAAAGGTTAATATTTCAATGAACTATGTTTATATAATATAACTAAAAATATTTAAAATCAATAGATGATTAAATTAATGAAAAGAGATAAGAAGATAGAACTGGTAGAAATAAATTATCTAAACCTAAAAAGAAAACTGCTTCAATCAAAGTTAGAAACAAGGAGGCTAATAAATAAAAATCAAGAGGAAATGAATTAATTTTTCCCTTCATTATTATAAATAAAATAAAGGTGGAAAGAAAAAAGGCTGAAGAACCTTCTATGGTTTTGGCATTTCCTATTAATTTATACTTAAAACGACCAAATAATCCACCTAAGATATTAGCTAGAGCATCAGAAAAACCTAAAACTAAAATACCGAATTGGAAAGATCGTATATCATTTTGTGATAAGAATACAATAGCTGAAATTAAAACACCTAAGGGATAAAAAACTTCACCCAAAGAAACTCTTTTTACCTTACTAACTATTGGTAAAAAATTAAATATTTTAGCAACTAAGAAAATTAAAGTAAATAAAACTGCTAATAAAATTATATGGTATAGAGATAAGAAATAAGGAAAACAACAAATAATTAAAGCAGCTGTTATATGAATTATTTTTCTTTTAATATTATCAACCTTTTGCCATTGTATTTCTTTTTTAATCTTAAGCGATGACATAAAAATTACTTAATTTTTAAAAATTCTTGTCGTTGTTTTTCAGGAAATTTTTCTATCGCATAACGCCAAGTTATTCTATCAATATTTTTCTTATTCCTTATTAAAAATTTTTCTAAACGAATCTTATCCCTTTTACCAGCTTCTCGTAACATCCAACCCACTGCCTTATGTATTAAATCTTGTTCATCTTTTAATAATATAGAAGCTATTTTATAGGTATCGTCTAAATCTTTATTTTTTATGAAATAAAAAGTGGAAATAATGGCTATTCGACGAGCCCACATATTTTTATCCTTTGATAATTTGTATAAAAGTTGTCTATTTCTATTAAATAAATAAGGTCCTAAAATATATAAACAACTTAAATCAACTAAATCCCAATTATTTATATTTTTTATGTTTTTAATATAAAACTTTATTATTCTTTCCTCCTCTTTAGTATTTTTTTCAACTTCATTATATTTCATGACTAATATTAATAATCCAGCTAAACGAACTTCATGCCAAGAAGAATTTAAAATTTTTTGTAATTCTTCAAAAGATATATTTTTAAACTCTTTGGCTACTTTTCTTGTTTCCGGGACAGTAATACCTAAAAAAACATCTCCCTCACCATACTCTCCTGGTCCGGTCTTAAAAAAACGCAATAATATTTTGGCTTTAGCCGAATTTTTAAATTTAAATAATTTTTTGCAAAAAACATCGGCACTTAAAACCATAAAATAACGATTAAGCTTTATTTATAAACTACATTAATTCTATCAACTAATAAAGAACTTCTTTTTATAAACTTAGGTTTAAAATTTAATTCGTAAGATTGTATAGTATTAAGACTATCTAAATATACTCTAATTTGTTCTTCATTTAAATTTATTAAGTGTTCAGTATTAATAATCTTTTCTTCATCACTTAAAGCTGTTTTAGCTGAAAAATCAACTTTTATTTCCGCTAAAGATTTGTCTCTATTAAAATTTAATAAAGTATAAGTTAAAACTTCTTCATTAATTTCAGAAGTATTTTCATCAAAATCTAATAGAGCTAATTTCTTTTTTATTATATTAACAACATCAGAAGTATTTATTGTTATAATGTTTACGGTATTTTTTATTTTAACTTCAAAAGAATCAACTTCATCACCTACTTTTTTATCAACCTCTAAAACTGAATTAGCTGAATCAATATTAAAAACATATTTTTTTCCAGTTTCATTTTTATTTATTTTCTTTTCTAATTCATCAGTCATTTTTTCATTTAAAGAACTAATGGCTTTATCAATATCTTCTTGAGTTACCAATTTTTTACTATTATTTTTAAATTCAAATTGAACAGAACTTTCAGCATATATTTTATCTTGTAATCCAGTCCATAAACCAGGAATTGTAAATTTACTTGGGCCAATAGCCATATCTTCAGTAGCATCATCAGCATAAATTTCAACCTCAACTGATCCACCAGCCGGAACATTAACCGTTTTTTTAATTCTATATAGTTTATTATCAGCACTTAATAATCTAGTAGTAGCTACTAAAGGTTGATTTTTTTCATTTTTATTAATAATAGTAACCTTACCAATTATTTCTCCTTTTATATCTTTAGCTCCGGTACTGTTAAAAACCCCCGAAGTTTCTATGGTTTCTTCACTAATATCAGCTTTAACTGATTGTTCCAAACTTATTTGTCCATCACTAGCATAAGCATAAAAATTTAAACTATCACTTAAAGTTTCTTTATTAGAATAAGCTACAATATCTAATTTTATTAAGAAAAAATAAATAACAATCAATAATAATACAATAACTAAAAAAGAAAAACGAACTACCATTTTTCTATATGATAAAACACGACTATTTTGATTAAAACAATTTTTTTTATCTTCTATTCTCTCACTTTCTATAAAATTACCATCGTCATCTTTTATTTTTTTAGCCATTAATTTAAAAAATTCTTTTTTAGAATCAAGTTCTTCATTAGGTGAAAACTCACCTGATTTTTTTGTTATTTCATCTCTAATTTTTTCTTTTATTTCAACAAAATCATCAACAGTCTTTTCTTCCTTTTTTTTACTTAATGTTTTTTTGATAGTTTTTTTTGGTTTAATCGGAGAAGTTTTAAGAGGCATAAAATTATAACAGTCATCAAAAATAAAATTGACGACAAATTTAATTAAAATTTATTATATCTTAATCTATAATAACATTTTTTAATTAATTAAACAACATCCACTAAATCATTTAATTCATTTTTTAAAATTTCTTTTAACTCTAAAGAATTTTTTACTTTAAATTCTGATTTTATTATTTTTTCTCCTTGAGATGTTTTTAATTTAAAGAAAACAGCTGAATCACCGGGATAAGTATTTAAAATTTCTTTTAATTTATTAAAAATTTCAGACGATACTCCATCCTTAAAAGCAATTCCTAAAGATTTATTAGTGTTACTATTATTATTTCCGTTGTTATGACTATAATTATTTCCATTATTATTAAAATTACCGTTAAACCTTTTTGGTATTTTAATATTTTTGAAATCGTTTACAGTTTTTTCAATATCATCTAATAATAAAATTGTGGCTTTATTAACTAATAATTTTATCTCTCCATCTTTATCAGAAACATTAGCATTAATTAAAATAGTTTTACCATCTTGCCACAGTTCTAAAGTTTCTTTTAATATTTTAGGAAAAACTAATAATTCAGTAAAATTCATACCATCACTTATTTTTACAAATAACATATTATCATTTTTCTTGGTAATTATTTTTTTTATAGAAGAAACTACCCCGGCAGCTAAGACATCCTGATTTTTATAATTAACTAAATCAGAAATACTTATAATATCATTAACTAATTTATCTCTAAAAACTCTAAAAGGATGTTCGGAAATATATAAACCTAATAATTCTTTTTCCCATCTTAGTTTTTCACTATCATCAATATTAACTTGATCTTTTAAGGTTGGATAAGAAAAAACTGTTGTTTGCATTGAATCAAAGAATAAACTAACTTGAGAATTATTTTTATTCTTACTCCTTTCTTTATTGAATTCTAATAACATATCCAAATTTCCCAATAATTTACTGCGATCATCAAAACAATCAAAAGCACCACACTTTATTAAACTTTCTAAGGATTTTTTATTCAAATCTTTATCAGTTACTCTTTCTAAAAAATCAAAAATATTTTGAAATTGACCATTAGCTTTTCGTTCTTTAATTATTTCTTCAACAATATGAGCTCCAACATTTTTTATGGCCTTTAAACCAAAACGAATATTTTTAACTTTTTCTCCGGAAGCAGCTATTTGATTAGTGGCCGTTCCACTGGTAATTACTGTAAAAGAAGCAAAAGATTCATTGATATCGGGCGGCATAATTTCTAATTCCATTTTACGACATTCTTCAATTTCAATAGAAATTCTATCAACATCATTTTGATCGGAAGTTAATAATGAAGCCATAAATTCAGCTGGATAATTAGCTTTTAAATAAGCAGTTTGATAACCAATTAAGGCATAACAAGCGGCATGAGATCTGTTGAAACCATAACCGGCAAAAGGCTCAATAAAAGAAAATATTTTTTCAGCTAATTTTTTATCTATACCATTATTCACGCAACCTCTTATAAACTTATCTTTTTGTTCAGCTAATAATTCAGGAATTTTTTTACCCATGGCCTTTCTTAAAGTATCAGCTTCACCTCTAGTAAATCCAGCTAATTCTCTAGAAATTTGCATAACCTGTTCCTGATAAACGGCCACACCATAAGTTTTAGCTAAAATACCTTCTAACTTGGGATGTAAATAAGTAGTTTTTCGTCCATGTTTACCACTTATGAAATCAGGAATCCACTCCATTGGACCAGGACGATATAAAGCAACCATAGCAATAATATCTTCAAATTCATTTGGTTTTAAATCTTTCAAATATCTTTTCATTCCTCCTGATTCAAATTGAAATACTCCTGTAGTTTCTCCTTTTTGAAATAGATTATAAGTTTTTTTATCATCAATAGGAATATTATCAATATTTAATTCTATCCCTCTAGTATTTTTTATAATCTTCTTAGCTGATTCAATAATAGTTAAGTTTTTTAAACCCAAAAAATCTATTTTTAATAAACCTAAATCTTCAACTGGATGTAAGGAATATTGAGAAACAATAGTTTTATCAGATGAAGAAGCATATTGCAGAGGAACATAATTAGTTAGGGGTTCTTTAGTTACTAATATTCCACAAGCATGGACCGAAGAATGACGAGAAACTCCTTCTAATTTTTCAGAAAAATCTATAATCCTTCTAGCTTGAATTTCTTTCTTATATATATCCTTAAGTTCAGGAATATTTTCTTTGGCCGTTTTTAATTTACAATTCATTGGAATCATTTTAGCTAATTTATCACAATAATCATAAGGCTCATCCAAAACTCGTCCCACATCTCTAATGGCCATCCGAGCGGCCATCGTTCCAAAAGTAATAATTTGAGAAACATTATCGTGTCCATATTTTTCAGCTACATATTGTATAACTTCTTCTCGTCTAGTATCGGCAAAATCTAAATCAATATCAGGCATTGAAATTCTATCGGGATTCAAAAATCTTTCAAATAATAATTCATACTTAAGAGGATCTAAATTAGTAATACCGCTTAAATAACAAACTAAAGAACCAGCTGCACTACCACGTCCTGGACCAACAACTATATCATTATTTTTAGCCCAATTAACTAAATCTGATACGATTAAGAAATATGAAGGCCAACCCATTTTGTTTATAACTTCTAATTCATACTCTAATCTTTTTCTTATCTCCACCATCTGTTCTTTAGAAAATGAAGCAAAACGTTTTTTAATTCCATCTTCGCATAATTTGTTTAAATAAGTTGATTCATCATATCCTTCTGGCACAGCAAAATATGGTAAATGAATTTCACCTAACTTTATTTCCACATTACACATTTCAGCAATTCTAACAGTATTTTTTATAGCTTCAGGAACATCTTTAAAAGCTTCTATTAATTCTTTAGGATCACGACAAGAATAATTACCATGACCTAACATTTTCATTCTATCGGGATCATCTATTTTTTTCTTACTCTGCAGACATAATAGAATATCTTGAGCTTCATCATCTTTTTTATCTAAATAATGAATGTCGTTGGTAACTACTAAGGGAATATTTAATTCTTTGGAAAATATTTTCAATTGTTTATTAACTTCTATTTGACCTTCTAATTCTGGATGATCTTGTATTTCCAAATAAAAATTATCCTGACCAAAAAGGTTGTTATAAGCTAAAATTTTCTCTCTAGCTTGTTCTAATCTTTTAGCTAAAATGAAAGATGGAATTTCTCCTCCCATACAAGCTGAACAAGCTATAACTCCTTCATGATATTCTTCTAACAATTCCCAATCTATTCTAGGTTTATAATAAAAACCTTCTAAATGAGCTTTGGAAGTTAATTTTATCAAATTTTGATAACCGGTATTATTTTTAGCTAATAATAATAAATGATAATTTCTAGCATCATCTCTAGTATTTTTATCAAAACGAGAATTAGGGGCTAAATAAGTTTCTACCCCAATAATTGGTTTAATTCCAGCCTTTTTGCACTTCTTGTAAAACTCAATTACACCATACATAACACCATGATCGGTTATGGCTATAGCTGGACAACCCTGCTCCTTAGCTTTAGCTATAAAATCATCTATATTAGTCAAACCATCCAATAAAGAATAATGGGTATGATTATGGAGATGCACAAAAGACATAAAAATAAATTAAACTATTTATACTATATAATAAGTTATTATTAAAAATAATTCAAATGAAAAAATCGAATTATTGCTAATTCGATTTTAATTGGATTGATAATAAATGCTAACAGGAAAAAGGAATATCATTATTTGAATTTCCTTCTTCTTTCTCTTTTTTACCACTTTTTTCAAAAGTTGTTAAAAAAACCGATACAGCAATACTGAAAACTATAAGTATAAAAAAAACTATAATTACAGTAGATACTATATTTCCTATATAAGCAGTAATACTATCCATTTTTTACCTCCTTTTTTAAAATTATTATTTTATTATTTTATTAATTATATTTTTTAGATCTTCATCCGTATAAAAATTAATTTCTATCTTCCCTCCCTTGGTACTTCTTTTTATATCTACTTTAGTATTTAAATATTTTCTTAAAGAATTAATCCAATCACCGTCTTTTTCTTTTTTATTTATTTTAGCTTTTTTTGTTCCACCTGATTGCCTTATTAAATTATCGGTTTCTCTAACTGATAGATTATTAAATATTATTTTTCTAAATATTGATAATTGTTTAACTTCATTCGGTAGACCAACTAAATATTTAGCATGAGCTTCACTTATTTGTTTTTTCATTAAAGCTTTTTTAATTTCTTCCGGTAAGGATAAGAATCGTAAAACATTAGCTATAGATGATCGTGGTTTACCTAACCTTCTAGCTAAATCATCTTGAGTTAAATTAAATTCATTCATTAATTGATTATAGGCAACAGCTGATTCAATGGGATTAAGATTTTCTCTTTGTAAATTTTCTATTAAAGCCAATTCTAATTTTCTTTGTTCGCTTACTTCCCTAACTATTACCGGAACTTTATCAAAATTTAATTCTATAGCACTGCGTAAACGACGTTCTCCGGCTATTAATTCATAAGTACCATCTTTTTTAGGAGTGACTATTAATGGTTGTATTATACCATATTCTTTAATTGAATTTATTAAATCATTTAATAAGATTGGATCAAATTCTCGTCGTGGTTGATAAGGATTAGCACTTATTATATTAGGGTCTATTTCAATTATATTATTTTTTTTCTCTTCAACTAAAGAATTATCTGGTTTTACACTAAAATCAGAATAATTTTTATTAATTTTTTTAGGGATAAGAGAATCTAATCCTCGACCCAAACCTTTGTTTACCATATTTTTTTAAATAGAATTAATTATTTCCTTAGCTAAATCCTCGTAAGCCTTAGCTGCTAATGATTTAGCGTCATATTGTAAAATACTAGAACCATAACTTGGAGCTTCAGCCAAACGAACCGATCTTGGTATTATGGATTTAAAAACTTTATTTGGAAAATATTTATACAATTCATCTTTTACTAAAGAAGATAAACGATTTCTTTTATCAAACATAGTTATTACTACACCCAAAATTCCTAATTCTGGTTTTAAATTATTTTGAATTAAAGAAATAGTTTCTAATAATTGACCTAAACCTTCTAGGGCATAATATTCGCTTTGAATCGGAATTAAAACTTTATCAGAGGCTGTTAAACCATTAACCGTTAATAATCCTAGAGATGGTGGGCCATCAATAATAATATAATCAAATTTGTCTTTCACTTCTTTCAAAGCTGTATCTAAACGAAATTCTCTATTATCTAAATCAACCAATTCCACTGAAGCACCTGATAAAGATATGGTAGCTGGAATTACAAAATAATTATTTTGTTTAGTTTTTAAAATAACATCAATAATGGAAGAATTACCAATTAAAACATTATATATTCCTTTTTCTATTTCTCTATGATTTATACCTAAACCAGAAGTGGCATTAGCTTGAGGATCAAGATCTATTAACAAAACTCTTTTACCGAAATAAGCTAAATAGGCTCCCAAATTAACAGCAGTAGTTGTTTTACCAACTCCACCTTTTTGATTAACGACAGAAATTATTGTTCCCATACTTAAATCAGAATTAATAATCTAGACTATTTTTATTATAGCTGATAATAAAAAAATCGGCAAATATATTTCATTTTGACATTTACAAAAAAATACTCTATTATCTTTATTATTAAGCCGATGTGGTGAAACTGGCAAACACGCACGACTCAAACTCGTGTGCCGCAAGGCTTGTGGGTTCAATTCCCACCATCGGCACCAAAAAATCCTTAGAGTTCTAAGGATTTTTATTTTAAACTATTATTCCCCCACCCAAAACTTCATTAGAGTTATAGAAAACAGCACTTTGACCAGAAGTTATAGCTCGTTGTTTTCT
>Ga0265293_10004837_pt1 | contig 23231 bp, 15 predicted proteins | sample Munlanlewell138R_FD_192505 | JGI IMG/M metagenome (GOLD analysis project Ga0265293, IMG submission 192505) | Leachate microbial communities from a municipal landfill in Southern Ontario, Canada - Leachate well 138R | ecosystem: Engineered > Solid waste > Landfill > Unclassified | place: Canada... | reverse complement strand
TGCTACTTGAGTCAATAAAAATTGAAGAATTGTTGTTTAAGTAATCTAAGCATTTTTGAGCAATTCTCTTTTTTTCTTTTACATTTTTTTGTGATCTAGCAATCAGAGAGGATTCTATATTTGAAGCCTCTTTAAGATGTGTGAATCCATGTGTACGGGTAATTAGTCCAAGAGATTCTAATTTCGATAAATCTCTCCTTAGTGTAGCCTCACTTACAAATAACGAATCTAGTAATAAGTGATTAGATACACTTTTTTTATCATTAAGTATACTCATTATTTTTTGATGTCTTTTATGGGATAGCATATGATTCCTCCTTAAAAACTTAATAAACGCTCATTAATATGATTGAATTATACAAAATTAATGACTGAATGTCAATATTACGCTCATTTATTGACTTAAACAATCATAAAATGATATTCTTATTATGAAACGCAACGTTTAGATATATAAAAGAGAGGCTGCAGTCTAACTATTTAATATGTGCTGCTAAAGTTTATTATGAAATATAAACTAGATTCGAATAATTATTATGAGTTATTATTTATGGATGATAAGAAAAGGAATTTGCTTTTAGTGATTCCTGGTGGTGCATATATAGGGACAGCAAAAAGAGAAAGTTGGGAAGTCGCAAAAGCATTTTCTGATCAACCTTACCATCAAGCTATATTTTTTTATAGAGAGGATAAATTGCTTTATCCCGACATTAACTTTGAAGGTGAACAAGTTCTTAAAAAATTAAAGGACCATCCTTTAGTTGATAAAATATTTGTCATTGGATTTAGTGCCGGTGGTCATTATGCAGCAATGCTTGCTACAAGTTACTATGACTACATTGATAAACTAGTGTTATGTTACCCAGTGATAACTACAGATATTGAGTTTTCTCACAAAAATTCATTTGAGAACTTATTAGGTGGAAATTGTGATGAGAAATCGCTAGAACAAGTATCTATAGAAAAACATATTCATCCACTGTTCCCACCTACGTTTATTATGCATACATTTTCTGATGAACTTGTTTCAATAGAAAATAGTTTATTATTGATTAAAGCATTAACAAAAAATCATATTTATCAAGAAGCACATTTTTATCCAATAGGAAGGCATGGAGTATCAGTCGCAACAGCAAAAGTATGCTTTGAGGATATGAGTGTAAAAGATTTTGTCAACCAGTATGGGTATATCCATGAATGGGTTAATTTAGCTAAAAAGTTCTTATTAAGAAATGAGTAAATATAAAAGTAAGTATTAGACATAACAGGAGTAATTATGGGAACTGAACATGTATATTTATCTTTAGATATCGGAGCATCTAGTGGAAGATTGTTTGCAGTCATTAATAATGATGAAAAAATCTATTTAGATGAGATATCTAGATTCAACAATAAAATATATCAACGAGATGATAAACTATATTGGGATTTTGGACATCTGTTTTTAGAAATTATTGAAGCATTAAAAAATGGTTTGGAAAAATATCCTAATGCAAAATCACTGGGTATTGATACTTGGGGTGTAGATTATGGATTAATAGATAATGATGGAAATCTATTAGAAAATCCTAGATGTTATAGAGATCAAAGAGGATTTAAAGCGAAAAGACAGTTAGAAACATTTTTATCTAATAAGCATCTTTATGAGTTAAATGGAATTCAGCAACTACATTTTAATACAATATATCAATTATTTGATGATTATAGTAGTGATAAAGAAAAGTTAGCGAAAACAAAACATATCTTATTAATCCCTGACTTAATTGCATATTATCTTACAGGCGAAGTCTCTACTGAGATAACAAATGCATCTACTACAGCGTTATTTGATAGTAAAAAACAAGATTGGATAACTCATAATCATGATTTTTTCAATTTAACAGATAAGTTTCCAGCTTTAACTAAGCCATCTTTATTAAAAGGATATCTAAAATCTGAGTTTAACTTAAAAGATTTACCTGTGATATCTGTATGTTCTCATGATACAGCGAGTGCATTTATTAGTGTTAAAAACCAGAATCATCAAGTAATTATTAGTTCAGGTACATGGAGTTTAGTTGGAAAAAATATTGAGCATCCTATATTAAATGATGATGCACTATTGTATGGATTTACTAATGAAATTGGCATGTTTAATCACATTAGGTTTTTAAAAAATGTCATGGGTTTATGGATTGTCAATCAAATAAAAGCTGAACTAGAAAAGCAGCAAGAAAGTATCTCTTTTTTTGAACTTGAAAAGAAAGCGATTACAGCCGAACCATTTCAGTATTTTATAGATCCTGATGACACTTTATTTATAGAGCCTGGCCAAATGATTCATAAAATTAATACATATTTTAAAAAGACAAACCAGCAACAAACGAATGATATCAGTATTATATTAAGAGCGGTTTATGAAAGCTTAGCTTTTAAATATCGACTAACAGTAGAAAGATTAGAAACAATAACAAAAGAAAAAATTGATAGTCTCATTATTATTGGTGGAGGAAATCAATCAGATTTACTTAATCAGTTTACTGCCAACTTGACTAAAAAGAATTTATTTATTGGTCCATCAGAAGCTACAGTTTTGGGAAATGCATTAGCACAGATGTACTATTTCAAAGATATTAAGTCTTTAAAAAGTGGTCAAAATTTAATTGAATTATCATTTGGCCAAAAACTATTTGAACCAGATTATTGTAGTGATTGTGAGCAAGCATACTTAAAGTTTAAAAATATAATTGGAAATGAGGAATAATATGAATAACGCTTATCTTTATGCTAAGGAAATATATAAAAAATTAGGTGTTGATACAGAATTTGCTATTGAAATGTTAAATAAAGTATCTTTATCTATACAATGTTGGCAAGGTGATGATATAAAAGGATTTTTATTTAAAGAGCAAAACCTCACTGGCGGGATTCAAGTTACAGGATCTTATCCTAAAAGAGCAAACACACCTGATCAATTGAGACAGGATTTAGATATAGTGTTATCTATGGTACCTGGTAATCACAAAATTAATTTACATGCAATTTATGCAGATACAGATGAAAAAATTGACCTTGATGATATAAAACCTAAGCATTTCAAAAAGTGGGTTGACTGGGCAAAAGCAAAACATGTAGGCTTAGATTTTAATCCAACATGTTTCTCTCATGAAAAATCAAAAGATGGTTTTACTTTAAGTTCTAACAATAAAGAAATCCAAGATTTCTGGATAAAGCATGTTAAGTTATCACGAGAAATTGGAGCATTTTTTACTAAAGAGCTAAATAAAAAAAGTGTTGTGAATGTTTGGATTCCTGATGGTTATAAAGATTATCCTTATGATCGACTATCTCCAAGACTAAGATTAACACAAGCACTTAATGAAATTTATAAAGATAAACTTGATGTAGTTGATACTTTAGAATCAAAATTATTTGGTATTGGAAGTGAAGCATATACTGTAGGTTCTCATGAATTCTACCTTTCATATGCAATCAAAAATCAGTTAGGTATTTGTTTAGATACAGGACATTTTCATCCTACAGAATCTGTATCAGATAAAATATCTGCAATAAAACCATTTGTAAAAGACATGTTGTTACATGTATCTAGACCAATGAGATGGGATTCGGATCATGTTGTTATCATGGATGATGAAACACAAAAACTAGCAGAATCACTTGTTAGAAATGAGTTTTTAGATCAAGTGCATATCGGATTTGATTATTTTGATGCTTCTATATCAAGAATCTCAGCTTGGATTATAGGTATTAGATCTTTCCAATTGGCATTGTTAAAGGCGTTGTTAGAACCTAAAACCTTACTTGAAAAAATCGAAAATAATTTAGATTATGGACAAAGATTATATTACCAAGAGGTACTAAAATCATTACCTTATGGTTTAGTATATGATGAACTATTAAGACGTGCAAATGTTTCAGGACAACTTGAATGGTTTGATCAAGTTCGAAATTATGAAAATAAATTAGAAAGGTAATCAAAAAATGGAGAATATATTACAAGCCCCATTCATTAAAGAATTTGGGTTAATCTTAGATAAAATGTATCAAAATGGTTGGCATGAAAGAAACAGTGGTAATGTTTCATTAATTCTAAAAGAAGATGAGATAAAGCCTTATTTAAATCTTTCTCATATAAAAAGAGAAATCAAACTTGATTGTGATGTGAAAGATCTGAAAGGATTATATATATTAGTAACTGGTTCTGGTAAATACATAAAAAATGTTTCAAAAGATCCTGAACTAAATGCTGGTATTATAAGAATTCAAGAAAATGGAAAACATGCAGATGTTATATGGGGATTTAATGATGAAGGCAAACCGACATCAGAGTTAAGTACACATTTACTTTCACATCAAACAAGACTGAAAGTGTCTGCTAAACATAGAGTTGTTATACACACGCATGCAACAAATATTATGGCGATGACGTTTGTTCATCCTTTAAAAGATCGTAGTTTTACACGATCATTGTGGAAAATGTGTACTGAATCAATCGTTGTTTTTCCTGATGGTGTTGGTGTATTACCATGGATGGTATGCGGAAATGCAGAAATCGGTTTGGAAACTGCTAAAAAAATGGAAAAAACTAGACTTGTTATTTGGTCTTTACACGGTGTGTTTGCTACCGGTGAAAATCTCGATGATTGCTTTGGTCTTATAGAAACAGTTGAAAAATCTGCACAAATCTATATGATGACTGCACATCTAAAGCGAATCAATACACTAGAAGATGATCAATTGAAAGCTTTAGTTACAGCTTTCAATGTAAAGTATATAGAAGAATATTTAGATTGATAGGAGAAAATACATGAAAAAAATAGGACTATTTATGATAATGCTTCTAACTATACTAACGTTAGCTGCATGTAACATCGATCGAATCGGTGAAGATGAAGATGCGGACTTAGGAAAGACACAGTTATACATTGGAAACTTTGATGGTGGATATGGTGATGAGTGGCTTGAGAAAGTTAAAGTTAGATTTGAAGAAAAATATAAAGATGTTTCTTTTGAAGAAGGTAAGAAAGGTGTGCAAGTCATTATAAGGAACTCAAAAAACTTTGTTGGTGTTACCCTTCAAAATGAAATTCAAGGATTGCAACAAGATGTTTTCTTTACAGAATCTGTATACTATTATGATTTTGTTAATCAAGGATTATTACTAGATATTTCAGATGTCGTAGAACAACCACTAAATTACGAGTTTATTGATGGTGTAGAAAACACAGAAACAGAAACCCTATCGATAGAAGATAAAATGCGTCAAGGACATATTGACTTTTTAAAAACTCCTGATGAAGCATATTACGGACTTCCATTTTATGAAGCAAATTATGCATTAATATATGATGTTGATCTTTTTGAAGATGAATTATTATATTTTGCAAAGGATGGTTTGGGAAATAGTTTTGGGTTTATTACTGACCTTGAAATGGAAAGATCACCAGGACCAGATGGAGATCCTGAAACAATTTATGATAATGGGCTACCAGCAACTTATGAAGACTTTTTCAAACTAGCTGATTACATGGTAAGAAAAAACATAGTACCAATCACATGGGCTGGTAATGTACAAAACTATGTAAGTTCACTATTAACATCTTTTTGGACAGATTTTGAAGGTAGAGAACAAATGATGCTTAACTATACATTTGATGGAACAGCAGAAAACATAGTTACTGGGTTTAATGGTGATACGCCTGTAGTAGAAGCAAAAGAAATTACCACAGAAAATGGATATCTTACATATGGTAATCAACTAGGCAGATATCATGCTTTATCATTTTTAGAACAACTACTGGCAAATCCTTCATACTATAACTCATCATTGGTATTTAGTCCTGCACAAACACATAGAGATGCTCAAGATTCATTTCTATCAGGTAAATACCTGTCAAATAATGATACAATCGGCATGCTCATAGATGGTACTTGGTGGCAAAATGAGTCCGGAAATGTATTTGATGCATTAGAACAAGCCTATGGTAGTGACGCATCTAAAGAAAATCGAAGATTTGCAGTCATGCCTATTCCAAAAGTTGATGAAAATCACTTAGGCGAATATACAGTTTATGAAGCGAACTTCTCAATGGCATTTGTTAATGCAAACATCGATGAATGGAAACAGCCATTAGCAAAAGCATTCATGCAGTTTGTTCATACAAATGAATCTCTTGTTGAATTTACAAAAACAACAAATACATTCAGACCATTCGAATATGAAATGGAACAAAATGATATCGATGAATTAACACCTTGGGGTCAATCTTTATATCATTTACATGAAAATGCAAGTTATGTCACACCATATGCTTATAATGAAGTGTATTTGAAAAACATCTCAACTTATGCTAATGAGTTAGATATATGGAATGCTTTAGTCAACGGAGACAGTATTTATAATATACCAAGCACTGCAATGTTTAATGATGATGTCACTGCTAAAGCATATTTCGATGGATTACAAAGATTTTGGAATAAAACATATTGGGAAGATAGGATTTAACCCATATGGAAGGCAATTATATAGATAGATTAAAAACAAAATTCAAGAGAGAAAAAACAAAAAATTTATTATTCTATATAGTCATATTAGCATTTCCTATTAGTCAATTTTTAGTATTTTATGTAGGGGTTAATTTTAACTCCATATTGCTTGCATTTAGAGGCTATGATATTGATCAAGGCAAATTTTATTGGAATGGTTTAGACAACTTTGTAAAAGTTTTTAATGACTTTCAAGATATGGCTTTATTTGAAATAGCATTCAAAAATTCAATCATAGCATTTATGTTTGGACTACTTTTTGGTATACTATTTGGTTTATTATTTTCCTACTATATTTATAAAAAGCTATTTGGTCATAAACTTTTCAAAGTTGTGCTATTCATCCCTTCTATTGTTTCAAGCATTGTTATGGTTACCATTTTTATGCAATTTGTTGAAAGTGGTATACCCAATATTATTGAACAGATTTTCAATATTAGAATTATGGGATTACTAGCTAATAGTGACTTAACTTTTACAACTATATTATTTTATAATGTTTGGATTGGTTTTGGAGTATCTACATTGCTATATGTAGGTGCGATGAACAGCATTAATATATCAATTATTGAATCAGCACAAATAGATGGTGTTAATACTATACAAGAATTTAGACATATTATTATGCCACTAATTTGGCCGACATTTACTCAATTTGTAGTTGTATCTGTTGGTGCAATATTTATGAATCAATTATCTTTATATGCATTTTATGGTCAAGGTGCAGAAGTAAGATTATATTCATTTGGATATTTCTTATATAAAGAAGTTATTGTAGCAGCAAACGTTGATTTACCTTATCTAGCAACAATTGGGATCATTTTAACATTTATTACAGTACCAATTACGTTAGTTATTAAATGGGCGCTACAAAAATACGGACCATCAACGGAGTGAGACTATGATTAAAAATATATTTAAAAAGAATTCTAAATACTCACTTTTGACCATAGTGATTATGATTATACTTATAGGATATACAGTGAGTTTAATTTATCCTTTATTGTGGGGGTTTATTACATCATTTAAAGGAACTCTAGACTACATCAGTAATCCAATAGGTTTACCGCAAAAACTTGCTTTTGAGAATTATATGACAGCTTATCAATATTTTTATCTAACTGTTGAAAATGGGGCAAATACCGAATACATTTACATTGAAGAAATGATTATGAATTCACTTCTATATTCTGTTGGAGGAGCTTTCTTTGCGACATTTACAGCAGCAATTACTGCATATGCTACCGCAAGATTTAAATATGCTTTTAGTAAAGTAGTTTATTGGATTGTTATTGTAACGATGATTCTACCTATTGTTGGTAACCTTCCTTCTGAAATTCAAGTAACAAAAGCATTAGGACTTTATGATAGTATTTTTGGATTATTTGTATTAAAAGCAAACTTTTTGGGGTTATATTATTTAGTTTTTTATGCAATGTTTAAAGCAATTCCAAAAGATTATGAGGATGCTGCAAAAATTGATGGAGCTAGTAATTTTCAGATATTTTTTAGAATTATGTTACCGATGGCAAAAAAGATATTTTTTACAATTATGCTTATACAATTTATTACGTTTTGGAATGATTATCAAACGCCGCTTTTATATTTACCTACAAAACCTACATTGGCAGTCGGATTGTTTAATTACTCAACATCTACGATTAATGCAATATCGTCCACACCTGTTAAATTAGCTGGGGCATTGATGGTATTTATTCCGATATTTATAGTATTTATATTTACGCAGAAACGCTTAATGGGTGGTATGCAAATGGGAGGCTTAAAAGAATGAGAAAATTTAAAGTAGCATTGATATTTATTTGTCTTGTTATGTTTAATCTGATCTTGGTTCATCATGTCAGTTTAAGTGTTGAAGCAGCAGAGGATTATATTTTTGAAGTAGTCACATTTGATGATCAATACGAAATTGGACAGGTTATAAATCTGGATCAATCTAATTTATTGATAGACGATCAAACGATAAAAACGCAAGTTATTGTGACATTTCCTGACGGACGTGCATTTGAAACTCAGAATGTTAATCTAGATCAAGTAGGAAGGTATCAAATAACTTATCGAGCTTTCTATCAAGACAAATTATATAGAAGTCAGCATGAGTTTATTGTTGTTGAACCTTTATATAGCTTTATGAATGAGGCTTCAACAGCAGTTTATGGTAGGGATACATCATCATTTGATACAGGTATCAGAGGAATTAATGTATCTTTAGAAAGAGGCGATATCTTTAGATACAATGACATCATTGATTTAAGTGATTTAAACTCTGAAATGCCTGCAGTAGAAATGTTTGTGACACCGACGAATGGTGCCGGGACAAAAGATATTAAGAAGTTAATTATTGAGTTTACTGATATTTATGATGAAAACAATTCAATTAAAATTGTAGGTAATGCTGTTGATGATGATGGAGATCCTTCTGAATGGTGGATGAATTCTACTTATATTCAAGCTGGAGCTTTTGATAGCACAGCTGGTATTGAATGGATTAGAGAAACAGTTCATAAAAATAATCCTTGGGGGTATCCAGCTAATTTCTCGATGTATGGCATGCAGTCAAAAAGAGAAGTTGTAGGCGAACAGTTTTTATCTTTCTCGTTTGACTTAGATGAAAAACAAGTCTTTGGTCCTGCGGGTAGAAATGGGAATTTCATTATCGATTTAGATGATAATACATATGTAGATCAGCCATGGCAAGGATTTACTACAGGTGAGGTTTACATGACCATTACAGCCGAGGGATATAGTGCATCATCGTTTAATTTTGTAATTACGAAAATAGGATTAAACGATATTAGTCCTAAATATAAATATGACTTACAAGGGCCAGAAATTAATATTAATTTTGATAACTTAAATGAAGAAAGTTTACCTGTTGCAAGTAAAGGTTATTCATATCCTGTGTTTGATGCAAGTGCATATGACGCTTATACAAAACAAAGTCAAGTTAAAACTAGAGTATTTTATAATTATTACTCTGAACAAAGATATGAAATGCCAATCAAAGATGGACGTTTTATGACAGATAGAACAGGTCTACATACCATTGAATATAGTGCATATGATAGTTTTGGAAACTTGAGTAGAAAAATTGTTCATATAAACTCAGATGAACAAGTGATACCCATTGATTTAGTTGTTGATGAAAATAATATTGTGGATACAAGTTTTGTCGGAGCAAAAACAGTAATTCCTGAAGTGACATTTGCTGGTGGATCTGGAGATTTAAAGCTAAATGTGTATGCAAAGATTGGGGAATCAATTATCTCAATAGATCAAAACTATTTTAGACCTGAAGTTTCTGGAACCTATGAGATGTTTATTGAAATCGAAGATACAATTGGTCAAATCGAAACATATACTTATGATTTAGTTGTTGAAGACAATAATCTACCTGTATTTATTACAGACGCAATACTTCCAGAATATTTCATTGCAGATGCTGTCTATACTATTGATGAACTTAGTGCATATGATTTTAATACAAAAGAAGATGTTAGCTCTCAAATTATTATTAATGATGGCAATGGAACAACGATATTAGATTCAAACACATATGCATTTACGCCAGATGAAAATAACGAAGCTAGTATAACTTTTAAGGCAACTAATGATTTTGGAAGTACTGAGATAACATATACTGTTAAAGTGATTGAGGTTAAAGATCCTTGGATTGATATGACTAAGTATTTTGATGTAGAACATGGAGTTGCAAAAAGTAGTAGTCAATATGTTTCACTTACAGCTGAAAATCAACAAGATGTAACCTTTGATTATATTCACTATTTAAATGCTAGACAATTTAATGTTAGTTTTATGATAGATCCATTGAAATCTGATTTTGATAGATTTGATCTTGAATTAAAAGACTATATCAATCAAAGTGAGAGTATCATCATATCATTTATTAAAAACAAAACAAATGATCGAGTAATGGTAGAAATTAATAACAAATCTTATGGTATTGATTTATCAACAACATTTATCAATGGTGGTGAAATTTATATTTCATATGATAATGTAGAAAAAACTATCTCTATTAATGATTCAGAAGAAAAAATAATTTTAGAATACTCAAATCAAGAAGTATTTGAAGGATTCTCATCAAATATGCTTTATTTAACTGGTCATATCAAAGAAATATATGGACAAGCGAGTATTCAATTAAAAAACATTAATGGTCAACTATTTTCTTCAGATCAAGATGATTTTGTTAAACCTTTTGTGAGTATACTAGGAGATTATGACTCATTTTATACTCATAATCAAGTCGCAACTATTTTTGAAGCATTTGCGATTGATGTATTAGATCCTGAAGTTACAGGACATTTAACTGTAAAAGGGCCTAATGGAAACATAATCACAAGCAGAGATGGTGTAGCTTTAAATCAAGTAATGTATAACCGTTCATATGATATAAAACTAGATCAATATGGTTCATATTTAGTCACTTATACAGCTAGAGATACCAATGGATCAGGACTTGCATCATTTACTTATTCTTTACTTGTACTAGATACACAAAAACCAGTTATTACACTTACTGATGAGGTCGATAAGACAGGTATAATTAACGAAGAAATTACGATTCCACAAGCGACAGCAACTGATGCAGTAGATGGTAATTTAGATGTATATTACTTCATCGTACTTCCAAATGGTCAAATTATATATTTAGATGGTGAAACTTCATTTATACCAACTATAAAAGGCGTACATAAAGTGAGATACTTTTCTGTAGATTCTAGTGGTAATCATGCATTTGTTGATTACACGATTGATGTGAAGTAGGGAGATATGATATGAAAAAAATACAGATATTAACAATAGCTTTCATACTATTAATAGGTATTTCTGCTTGCAAGAGAGCAGAAGATGAAATAGAAGACCCACAGGATGAAATCATTGAAGAAACAACTATTGATTTAGTTTTAGATGGAAAAACAGATTATGTAATTGTTTATCCTGAACAAAGTGATGAAATGATTAGACAACACGCAGTAACAGAACTTACTACATTTTTTCAACAAGCTACTGGTATTGAACTAGATGCGAAAAGTGATAAAAATTTAACTTATTCAGAAGATCAAAAATACTTATCGATTGGTAAAACAAGTCTTTTAGCATCTTCAGGAATTGATGTGAGTCAATCACTTGGAGAAAGTGGACTTAAAGTTGTAACAAAGGGTCAAAGTGTCTTTATGTTTGGTGACACAAGATTTGGAACATTATATTCTGTTTATGAATTTTTAGAACATCAATTTGATTTTGAAGTTTTCGCTGTTGATGAAATATATATTAATCAAAATGTAGATAATTTAAAGTTGCTTGATTTTAATGTAACAGATATTCCAACCTTTCAATATCGTTTAGGTAGTTATGGAGAGCTATGGTATGGTTCAACATTTACTAGACGTATGAGAATGCAAACTAATAATGACATTTGGATTAGCTTAGGTGGTTTAACTTATCATAACTTTTTCGCAACAGTACCACCTGCACAGTACAAGGAAGAACATCCAGAATGGTATTCTGCTGATGGTAGACAATTATGTTTAATGACAGATCCAGAAGGCTTAAAAGAAGTTGTTGTTAATCAAATGAAAACGTATATTTCTAACAACCCACAAGCAAATAATGTTACATTCACACAAGAAGATTATAATCTTTGGTGTGAAAATGAAACATCTAGAGAGTTAAAAGCAAAATATGGAACCAATGCAGCTGAAATGATAATATTCTTAAATTTAGTTGCTGAAGAGATCGATGCATGGTTGAAAGTTGAAGATCCAGATAGAGATGTAAAACTTGTCATGTTTGCATATCATAAAACAGAAGATGCGCCTGCAAGATACGATGAGGCTACGAAATCTTATGTTCCTATTGATGACGATGTTGTCTTAAATGATAATGTTGCAGTAATCTATGCACCTATATTTTCTGCACATTATTATGATTATTATCATGAAGAAAATATAAACACTGCTGATACATTAAGAAAATGGAGTGCATTAACAGATAATATTTATTTGTGGAGTTATGGTACTTATTTTCTAAACTATTTAGCACCATATGACATTTTCAATTCAGTTCAAGGTAAATACAAGTTTGCTGAAGAAATGGGTACACAATACATGTTTGATCAAGGTCAATACAATCAATCAATTGGAACAGATTGGTTTAGACTAAAACAATACATCATTGCTGAATTGCAATGGGATGTTGATCAGGATATGAATACACTTGTAGACAAGTTCTTTACCAATTATTTTAAAGATGCATCAGAGGACATGAAATCATATTATGACTCATATCGAGCGTGGTATGCATACATAGCAGCTGAAAAAGGTGTTAATGGGTATGTAACAGAAACAAATATGATCTCAAGAGAACTTTATCCTAGAAATGTTCTTATGGAATGGATGGGTCATATTGAAAATGCTTATGAAAGTATAAAGCATCTAGAAAACACAGATCCAATATTATATAGACAACTCTCGGATAGAATTACATTAGAATCTATTTCTGTGAGATATCTTTTAGTTGAGCTATATGAAATATATTATTCTGAAACTGAATATATATTAATGGTTGAACAACTTAAACTTGATGCGACTAAGTTAGGTGTCGTACTCTTTAATGAATTTAATACAGTAGATAGTTACTTTAATAAAGATTAAAAATAAAAGGAGAAAAATATGAAAAAATCGAAAGTCTTACTGCTTGGTTTATTTGTAGTGATGGTATTAACCATTTTAGTAGGGTGTAGAGATGATGAGGAAGATCCAATAGATCCAATCGATGTAGTAATATCTCTAAATGAAACAAGTGTAACATTAAAAGAAGGTGAATCATTTACTTTGATTGCATCTGTAGAAGGTAGTGAAGAATTGATTAGTTGGGCATCATCAAATGAAGATGTCGTTACAGTAGATGATGGAGTTTTAGAAGCTATTTCTACAGGGACAGCAACAGTAACAGCGTCTATTGGAGAAATTTCTGCATCTGCTACGATTACTGTCGAAAGTAATCCTTTCCCTGTTTTAACAGTCAGCCAAGATGAAGTAGAGTTAGTGATTGGAACAGATGGCATAACAGTTGTACCTACACTAACCTATGAGGATGAAACTGTAACAGCTACATATAGCTGGTCAGTTGAAGATGATGCTGTAGCAACTGTATCTAACCAAGGGCTAATAGAAGCAGTTGGAGTTGGTGAAACGGTTGTAACTGTTTCAACAACTTATGAAGGTGATTATGTTGAAGAAGAGATTATAGTTATCGTTAACATTAATGCAGCATTAGTATTATCGGAAAATGAAGTTGTATTAGATGCTATTGATGTTGATGGAACACAAACAGTATTAACTACTATAGATTTAGATGCATTTATTAATGATGTTGAAGTGACAAATCAAGTGTTTGTAGCTGAAAGTGATGATAATTATGCAACTTTTAGTTTAGAAGGTAGTGTGCTAACCATTGAAGCAGATCTTCCTGGTGAAATGGAAATTAATGTATACTTTATGTATGAAGATGTAAAAGTATCTTCAAAAATAAATGTTGTCATCAATTTTGTTGAAATAGAATTAGACCATATTTTCAATGTAGATTTATCATCAGATCAAGCAGACGTGCTAGACTTTTCAGATGTTACACTACTAGAGACAATTAATGAAATTACTTATGATGATGAGGTTATATCAACAGATGATAATAGCCAGACATTAAAGCAAGATTTTGTTGACTTAGGAGTTATTGGAGATGTCAAAGATATTCAAATCATAACTGACCGTATAATTTATATTTCATCTTTAAAATTTGTTAATAGCTATATGGAAATAGAAATGTTTTTACCAGAAGCTGGTAATGGATCAACATATCAAGCATATACTGGTGATGAAACAGCATTAGGATTTGATGCAGATACTGAAGTTTTTGAATACTATACAGGTACAGTTGCTAGTGCTTGGGAATCAAGATTGCAAACATCTGAACCGTTGAGTGGTTATGATTATTGGATGATGGATTTTGTCTTAACTGAACCACTAGAAGGCTCTATAACTTTATGGATTGGTATGTTCCATGTTGTGCTAGTCAATGAAAGTGGACAAGCATCATTGTTAGAACCTGGTAGTAATTTTGATGGTGATCAATTAAATTATGATTCAGTAAAAGTTTATGATCAAAATGGATTAAGACAACTTTCAACATTACAACCAAATGTTATTTATACTTTAGAAATTAATTTAGAATATCGTGATGAAGATCCTAGAGATAGTTTTGGTGTTGCAGCATCAACTACACTTTATTTAGCAAATATGTATGGTGCTAGCCAATCTTACTATGATGAAAATGTTGGTGAGAGAACTGAACCAGTTTTAGATACATATGATGTGACATTAGACTTAACTGCAGACAACAATGTTGGAGCAACATTATCATATAATGAGTCTATTCAAGCATTTGAATATAACACAGGAACAGCAACAAGTTCTTGGGCAAATCGTTTACAAACTACCGATGTTCAAGTTAGAAATTATGATTATTTATTCTTCGATGTGATGTTAACAGAAGTATTGACTAATCCTGTTAATTTCTGGATGGATATGTTAAACTTAACTACACTAAATCCAGATGGATCGATGAGTCAAGATAATATGCTCTATATTATTGATAGTACAAATACATTAGTTAACGGACCTTTAAACGCTAGTGAAATATATACTGTTGTTGCTAAATTAGTTCATGCGGATGAAGAAGGTAGATATGCATTTGGATTTAATCAAGACACATCTATGTATATCAATAATATTTTTGCGGCAACTCAAAGTTATGTTGATGTATTAATGGAAGATGTTACCGTACCACTTCCAGAGACATACAATATTACTTTAGGATTAACTGCTGATAATAATGTTGGGGCAACATTATCATATAATGAGTCTATTCAAGCATTTGAATATAACACAGGAACAGCAACAAGTTCTTGGGCAAATCGCTTACAAACAACAGATGAAATGATTCCTAACTATGATTACATGTTCTTTAATGTTATGTTAAGTGCAACATTGACACAACCTGTGAATTTTTGGATGGATATGTTAAACTTAACTACACTAAATGCAGATGGATCAAAGAGCCAAGCAAACACTTTATATATCATTAATAGCAATAATGAATTAATTACTGGTGCTATGAATGCTAATGAAATCTATACAATCGTAATTAAACTTAGTCATGCTGATGAAGAAGGTAGATATGCATTTGGATTTAATGAAGATACAGCAATGTATATCAATAATGCATTTGTAGCAAGTCAAGATTATTTTGATACATTTATAGCAACGTTAAATGATCCATTAAAAGCACCATTTGATGTGACATTAGGTTTAACACCTGATAACAATGTAAGTGCTACTTATGATTTATTTACTGGTGATCAAGTGGCACTAGGTTTCGATGTTAGTCATGAAGTTTATGTTTATGATAGTGGTGTTGCAACTAGTCCATGGGCAAATAGACTTCAAACTCAAGAAGCAGAAGTTAAAGGTCTTGATGTATTTATGTTTGATATCGTTCTAGCAGAAGCATTAACTACAGATGTTATTTTCTGGATGGATATGTTGAGTGTTACAACACTATATAATGATGGTACTAGAAACACGAATGATATATTATATATTTTTGATGGATCGGGTAATTTGGTCACTGGAGCATTAGCGCCTGATCAAATATATACAATAGCACTTGTCTTATCTCATGGAGATGAGGAAGGTAGATATGCAATTGGATTTAGTGAGTCATTAAGTTTATATATTGGTAATATCAAAGCAGTAGATCAAGATGTTTTAAATGATTTACTAGCATAAGAAAAAACATAGATGCACAAGATTTCTTGTGCATCTAAATTTATGGAGATACTAATGAACAAGTTGAATGTAGCAAATCAAAAAGAAATACAAAAGCTTTTATTTCAAGTCATCAAAACATTTAATTTAAAACTCAGCAAGGATCTAGATATTGAATATATCAAACATATGGATAAGGGTTTTATAATTGAGAAGAACGATCAAACTATAAAAGTATATTATTCAAAAAGACATCAAATATTTCACTCGTTTTCTTATATACTTATGAATCAAGATCAAGATCAATATACATATCAAATGAAGCCAAAAATGGACCATATTGGCGTGATGATTGATGCAGCTAGAAATGCTGTACCTACCATAAAAACACTAGAGTCATATATTATGATGCTTTCTATGTTTGGTTATAATTATTTAGAGATATATGTTGAAGATGTAATGGAGATTGATTTTGAGCCATTAGTTGGATATATGAGAGGTAGATACTCAAAAAAGGATATGAGAGCACTAGATATGTTTGCTCTAGATTATGGAATTGAGATCATACCGTGTGTTCAAACCCTTGCGCATCTTGAACGTATATTTGAACATGATAAATACAATCAAATTAGAGATATTGAAGATATCTTGCTTGTCGAAGAAGAGAAGACTTATGAGTTTTTAGATCACATGATTCAAACATGTAGAAATACATTTAAGTCTGATAAAATCAATATTGGTATGGATGAAGCATTTAGATTGGGTTTGGGTGCTTATCTAGCAAAACACGGTTACCAGTCAAAGACAGAAATCATGTTGAAACATTTAGAACATATTGAAAAACTTATTAAAAAACAAGGATATCATGCGATGATGTGGGCAGATATGTTTTTTCAAATGTCTGGCGGCAACTATCATTTAGATGATATAGAGATCACAAATGAAATTATTGAAAAAGTACCTAAAGACATTACTTTAATCTTTTGGGAGTATTACGAAACAACTTATGAAGCTTATGATAAAAAGTTTAAACAGATAAAAAGAATGACTAATGATTATGCCTTTGCTGGGGGAGCGTGGAAATGGATTGGGTTTACACCATTAAATAGATTTTCTATTAAAGCGCTAGAGCAGTCTATCAAAGCATCTCTTGATCATCATGTGAATGATTTTTTACTTACAGCATGGGGTGACGACGGAGCAGAAGCTTCAATTTTTTCAATACTACCAACACTAGTTTATATTAGTGCATCACTCTATGATATTAAGGATCGTAAATTATATATGGATGGTCTAATGAAACTATTGACAAATTATACATTTGATGAGTTCATGACAATTGATAGTTTGAATGAATTGTATGATAAAATAGAGATGAAAAATCCTTCGAAATACTTATTATTTGATGACTTACTGATGAGTAGACTTGATTATCAAATCTTACCTGAGTTTTCATTGATCTATGCAAATAAAGCCATTGAAATTAAAAAACTTAGTGAAAGGAATTCTAATTTCAATTATATGTTTAAGACTCAACATAAACTTTCTGAGGTTTTAAGTTTAAAATCAAAACTATCTTTAGAAATCTTTGATGCATATCACAAAGATAATGATGATACATTAAAATCATCAGTAAAATCATTATCTGATTTAATTGATTTAACTCAAAATTTTTATGATACATTTAAGTATCAATGGCAACAAGAACATAAAGGATTTGGATTTGAAGTTCAAAACTATCGTATCGGTGGATTGATTCAACAATTAAAATATATAAAAGAAATCCTTCAATCCTATTTAGATCATGATATCGATCATATTGAACAACTAGATGAGCGAATATCATCAAAACAAAAAGAAAAAACTATAGCTTATAACTCATTCATAAAAACAGTCACTTACGGAAAGATGTAGATATCAATGTTTAAGAAATCAAAATGGATATGGAAATCAAATGCGATTGAAAAAAACAGTTACGGCTGGTTTTTTAAGTATGTAAATCTAGAAGATGAAGTTGTTAATGCAATGATTCATCTATCTGCTCACAATCACTTTAAACTATATATTAATAAAGAACTTGTAAGTGGATTAGTTACACCTGCACCATCAAGCGTATATAAAGATAAACTTTATCTATCTTATGATATAAAAAGATATTTAAAGCAAGGCATAAATCTTATAGAAGTTGTTGTTTTATACTTAGGTGGTGACGGACAAAATTATGTAAATGGCATACCTGGCTTCATTTTAGAAGGATATATTAAAACTGATAAAACTAAACTGAAACTCTTGAGTGACAATCATTGGAAGTATTATTTAAATACACCTTATATTGAAGATATGCCGTTTCAACAAAGTAGAAATATTACACCTGTTGAATTTTATGACGATACTGTTGAACTAGATGAGTCTAAGAGTAGTTTTGCGTCGATCATAGATGGTTATAATACTTATCATTTACAAGAAATCCCTGAAGGTATAGTCTTAGAAACTATAAAGCCTAAATTGATATTTAAAGATCACGAAGTTATGGTTTATGATTTGGGAAGAATAATCTCAGGATTTGTTAAGATTGAAGCATTATCAAATGAAGATTTAGAACTTACGATAAGATATAGTGAAGACCTAGAAGCAAATCGTGTGAAGCATCATGTTGCTAATGAGTATAGTGAAACTTATTTTGATAAGATTAAACTAAAAGCTAATAAAAAAATAATTCATAAAGCAGACTTCACATATAAAGCATTTAGATTCTTTGAAGTTTTTGGTAATCTAGACCAAGTAACATTACTAGACGTTAAGGGGTTACAAGCTGGTACAGATGCAAAAATTGTTGGCAATGTAGACATTAAAGATGATCCTTATATAAATCAACTATTTGAGATGTTTATACATACACAAAAAAATAATATTTTAGGTCAACTTGTGGATTGTCCACACAGAGAACAAGCTCAATATTTAGGAGATAGTTTATTACAATCACTAGCATTATCATATAATATTATAGAAAGTAAGCAAATATTATCAAAAGTTCTAGATGATTTTATGTACGCGCAATATGATGACGCTACATTTCCTTTTGTTTCACCAGGAAATACAGATAACAATAACTTTAATTTAAAAATTCCTGAATATGATCTATATTTCATAGAACTCGTTTATATAAGATATCAAATGGATTTAGATCAAAAGGTTATCTATAAATATCAGCCAACAATGCTAAAATTAATCAATCATTATTTGTCTAAACTAGATGAACATCAAAAGGTTATTAAGAAAAATGCTGAATGGCATATCTCTGATTGGCCTTATCCTACTGTAGATGAAACAGGAATGTATTTAACATATGAAAATATGCTATTTTATCGTGTTCTAAATATGTATATAATGATGTTTGAATCATCTGAAGATATGGTGTATTTAAAATCATTTATTCAAAGTTTCAAATTAAATATTATTAGACTATTTAAGCAGGATGGATTATTCATTGATTCATATCAAAGCAATAAAAAACACCAAGGCATCCAAGCGTTTGCGCTTTTAAACGGCTTTTATCAAGAAGATGAAGTGGCATTCGTTTTAAACTATATGATTGAACAAGGCTTTAATTCAAGCATAATATTTGGAAGATATGTCATTGAAGCTTTATTTAAATTTGGCAAACATGAGAAAGCTTATGAATATATGTTTTCGTATGATAAAGGTTGGGGAAACATCATAAGATCTAAAAGTCCTACGATGTGGGAAGGTTTTGACGATATTGAGTCTCATAGTCACGCTTGGGGGCTATATCCAGTTTATTTTATACAAAAATTTATATTAGGTGTCAAAGTATTAGACAATGATATATCAAAGGTTATTGTAGAACCATTCTTTTATGCTCATGTTAAAGAAATGAGTGGTTCAGTTGTTTTAAATCAAGGTATACTTAGAGTGATTATTAAAAAAGATAATGATATTTTAATGATTGATTTAGATATGCCAGAAGGAGTTTACGTATTGTTTAAGTACGATAAGATAGATCAAGAAATTAAAAAATCAGGGACATATTATTTTAATATTTGATGCTGTGATAGATTAAATGTTGTTTGACATTTTGGTTAGTTAATTATTGTGATAAATCGTACAAAAAATGATTGTAAATTTGTTTGAAAAGGTATATGATTAAGGTGAAGTTTAAAACTTCTCATTTACAAGAATACTTTGGTGCTAGTCATCCGATAAAATCAACCGATATGATTGAGTTTGTATCGCCTACCAACACACACAGGCTATGTCTGTAATGATATAAGAAAGGTAGGTGAAATCAAATGGCTAACCAAAAACCAGCTCCAAAAGTTCAAGCTAAACCAGCTTCAAAGACTCCAGTACAACCAAGTAAACCTGCAAACAAAAAATAATGATTAAAATGATTGACACAAGGTGCTATATGTATAGTGCCTTGTTTTTGTTCTATAGAATCATGTGATTCTTTTATACAGATAGTTTTAACAAATATATCTATTAAAAATATAATCGTATTATAGATTATGAAAATTTATAGAGTTCAATTCGATTGATCAATATTCTTCAATTTAGACTCCTGATAAATCGATAATTTAATGTAATGTTGTTTTTATGTGTTAATAGTGATATTATAATTTTAAGAGCGTTTAAGCAATATGGGGGTTTTCAAAGCAAGATAAGCCAATAAAGTAACTTTTTTACTTTTGAATTAAAAATAAATGAAAGAGGAGAAGAAAATGGATGAAGTAAAGGATAATTCAAACTATGTATGCTATGAAGTAGATGCATCATATTATATTGAACAAAATCGACATATTGAAGTTATGGAGAATGTTCTATTTTATGAAAATGGTACACTGAACAAGATTTTTAAAGGACCGGTCACTATAAATCTTGAAGGATATCGAAAGAAAGGGAAGAGCGTAGATTACCATGAATACAAGGCATATTACATTAATAACAATGTAATAAGCAAAAATCGAGTGACTGATGATTTGAGTATAAAGGTATATGATTTTTTATACAAGATATTAATTCAAATGCATATAAAATATACTTATAAGAATAAAATTATTAATTATGAAAGTCTTGTGAGCCTATTATCACCTAAAAAAAACATCATAACGAATGAATATATAAATAAAATAACAAAACCTATATTAGTATATTCAATAAAAAGAAATATCTTATCAGTTGTAAAAGATAAAAAAATATCACTTCTTGACTCACCAAAATATTTATCAGAAATAAAAGAAAAGATATGCATAGAAGTGAATAATAAAATACAATCATTTGGGATGCAAGTAGAATTAATATTAGAAAGTGTTGACTTTGTAGATGATACCAATACTTCTGAATTAAATTCTATCTTATTTAAACAAAAAGAAATGAAAGCACTAAATTACACATATCAAGAAGAAAATTTGATTGATTATTTAGAGTTTGTGAATATAGAGAAGGAGGATCATTAATAATGTGGTTATTATATATAGGACTTCCTTTATCGATTATTATTGGTATCATACTATTAATTAAATATCAAAAAAGACCAGAGCAAATTATTGAGGAGTCTCCTAAGCAAAAAATTTTAGTGACAAAAATAGAAAACAACATTGAAAATCTTCATAAAAAATTTAGATTGGAAGATAATCAAGTTATTGTTATCTTCAAAAACGACACTTTATATGAGAGATTAAGTGATAATGAATTTTCAATAAGCACATTTGCTTCAACGCATGATATAGATACAAAAAAAGATGATTTTGATTCTTATCATTTTTATATATTTAACGAGTCACAAATAATTAATCTTTCTATAAATATAAAGAATCAAATTAGGATGATTGATGTCGAGTATGGGTTTCCTATAGCGTTATTACCTAAAGCAAAGATATCAATAAAATATAAAGATTTAGAGTCTCTATTTCATTATTTCTCTTTATTTCGAATTGAGTACAGTTATAGTCAGTTTTTTATTGACTTAATGCCATATTTAAATGTAAATATTACAAATGGAATAATTCAATTTTGTCATGAACAAAAAATATCTTTTATCATGATAGATTATTACCTCGAAGAATTAGAACAATATATTACCAAAATGATTCATACGGAGATGGCTGAATCTGGATTAGTTGTTGATAATCTAGAGTTTATGGAGTTTAATATTGTAGATTCAAGCGAGATGAAAAATTTCAATCAAATGATGTTGAAAAATCATAAATTTAAATTGCTTAATTATACCTATTTAGATGAGAGAAAGAAGCAACTGATGGATAAAATCAACTATAAAAAAACCGTAAAAATAGATGAAGAATTAATAGATAAAGATTTAGCAATTTAGACGATTAGAAATACACTGAATATAAGAATGTTTGAAAAAAACTGTTTTACAAGTTTTCCACATCAGTTGAGATAATGTATAACACTTTATTAAATAACCACTTAATCTCACTAAATAATGGTTGTTTTGGTTCAAATAAGTGTATAATATAAGTATAAACAACTCGATATGGCATCCATAGTACATTATGAAAATAATGAGGTATGTAGACGTCAAATAAAGAAAAATATAAGAAACAACAAAAGGACAAAAAAAGATACGAAGCACTTCGTACTTTTATGTCCTCTTTTACTTTAACGGCAATTGTAGTTGTAGCTGTTGCGATATCGATACCAAAAAGTCTTATTGAAGTGATAAAGGATATAAAGACATTTGAAACTGATATCGCTTATCAATTTGTAGTTACTGATGAAGATGAAGCACTTGATCTTTCATCATTAAAGATTGTTTTAGATGGTCAACTTGAA
>Ga0265293_10004835_pt1 | contig 23231 bp, 23 predicted proteins | sample Munlanlewell138R_FD_192505 | JGI IMG/M metagenome (GOLD analysis project Ga0265293, IMG submission 192505) | Leachate microbial communities from a municipal landfill in Southern Ontario, Canada - Leachate well 138R | ecosystem: Engineered > Solid waste > Landfill > Unclassified | place: Canada... | reverse complement strand
GACTTCTTATGAACCTAGAACTCATAAAACATGGTTATCCGCCAGTCATCATAAAAGTAGCAGATAGACTAGAGTATTACAAAGCCCTTGATATAGCACATACAACCAAAAACTATAAACCTTTTATGGAATTAACAATCAAGCTTGTCCAAGAGAGTTTTGAGAACTATTTTTTTCTGTTGGGAGTATAGATTCTAAGTGATTAAAAAACAATTCATGAAACTTATAATATTTTGAGTAATGAATTAAGCAGGTGCTGGTCTGAGTGAGGTATATTTATGATTCAACACTATAGCAGGTAATATTTCAGCGTATTGAGTAGTAGTGCAAATTCGCTTTGCTCTTTGCACTATTAGTCTTATAGAGCGAATGAAACAAGTAGCTTTTTGGGTAAAAATTTCTACGATTTTTATATGTCTTCTGATTGTAGAGAGCGATTTTTTTGTCTCTTTAGCGATATTCTCGATACTTAGCTTTTGTTTTTTTCTGATGAGGATATCAATAGCAATTTTTATTTTTGAAGCTGTTTTTAGTTTCTTGATGCTTGTAGTGCGTATTGCGGATCTGCTTTGTCGTTTTTTTACTTCTGCTTTATACTTTTTTAGTGATAGGTTTTGTATTTTTTTATTTTTCATAACACGATGGCGATTTTTATCTTTGAAATTATTTTTATTCACTTCACAAAAATCATAAACTGACTTAACGATGTATTTGACTTTGATAGGAATATCAAAACCTTGATTAATAGCTTCCGCCCTTTGTGTTAGCTTGTCAAATAAATCTCTATCTTTTGCGATACAGTATCCATAGTGTCTAAGCAGCTCAAAAAGATGGATATGACGACTATCTGCAACTAGGTAGTCAAATTCATTATACTCTTTATCCGCTATTACATCCTCAGAAATAAATTCTTTAAAATCTCCAAGGTCGTAAGCGACATCGTTGTAAGTTACATTATATAAATTTGTATTTAGAAAATTTTTTGTTTGATGGTTTTGATATGCAGGGTCAGCTCCTATAAGCTTTTTTATACTGTTTACTATTACCTTGTAATATGCGACAGCATGCTTATGTTCTTTATAAACTGGAGTATTAAGTAGCCAAACCAAGTGAGCTTTGTTGTTATTTTTATTAATGGTTTGCACAGTAGGAACTGGAAGACCTTTAGCATTCCATTCAGTAAGAAGTAGTTCATCATCAATATCCATTATGATAGCATTAAAATGAAGACTAGTATTTAATTGAATTTGTTGATAATTTTGAGTATACTTTTTAAATGTGCCTATTGGCAATAAATTATTATAGCCATGGTTGTGATACACCCGTATTTTATTAAATCGATTTAGTGTTTTCTTAAGTTCATTTTGTTGTAAAAAATCGTACACATCTTTTTAGCAAATTTATTTAGAATAAAAAACTTGGGGGAGCCAAACCTTAGCTATTAAATTATTCTGTGCAAGGACTCAAAGAGAATCCTGTACATGCAAGTTTTGGCTCCCTGCACACAATAATTTGTATGCGGATATTATATGATTTTTGAAAATTCTATGCCTGATTTATTAGCTTTAATTTTTAAATTCTGATGAGTTATTTTTGCTTTGTGATTAGTTCTGATAGAGTAGAATTATCAAAAAACGAGTGTTTGAAACTTAAACTTACTAACTAGTTTGTAAGCATTTTAAGACAAATTTACTAGCCGCCTAAATAATGTTGCGTGATGCTTGCACGGTTATGTTTCATCTCTTTACTCACTAAAAGCAGTGACTGCTCATATGTATATCCAGCTTTTGCATATTCTAGTAATCTATTTTGAGCAAAATTCCAACGAAAGCCATGACTACCTTCTGGAATTACATCTATTTTTTTTGCAGTTTCTCGTATGTCATTCATATAACTAGCACGGTTTATTTTAAAAACACCCCTTCTGTCAATTTCAATAAGTAATGATTTATAAGTAGCTATAGAGATAAACACTTTGCCCTCTTTTCCACCTTTTTCTTTTGTATAAATTATGCCTTTTTTATTTTTAGTTATTTCGTCAATTTCAAACCCCAATAGTTGCTCTTTTTTAATTAGAGTACAAGCCTCAACTCTTGCACCTCCTTCTAGTTCTATTGAAGCGGCAATCTGATGTAAAGGATTTGATAGATTTTTAATTAACTTCAGTGGATCTTGATAGGTACGATTATGGTAATTGTCTGCTACAAGTTCTAAATCTACTGCTTCAGTAAGTAAGAAGTTTCTTATACTAAAATCATACACAGTTGGGCTATCATATTTTGATAAAGAATAATGATTCAGTGCTATCTCTAATTTTCCTAATGAAGAAATAATTTTCTGTAAATATTGCTTTGATGGATAATATTCTATCTTGTAGTCAAGGTAAGATAATATATGTTGAGAATCTATTTTTTCGCAGTCTTTTATCATCCAGTGTTCTTTCAAATAATTGAAAAAATTGTTCCAAACATCACGATAGCTTTTCATAGTATTGTAGCTTGCAATTTTTTGATAATGTGGGTGTTTTGGATTTATACGATCTTGTTTTTTTGCACCTTCATGAAAAATGATTTTTGTTAATTCTGCCGACTGGTAATAGACACTGCCTCGCATAATTATAAGAATGTCCTTTATAAAATTTCAAATAGTTTAAGCCGCTATTTTCGGCAAAAGTGTTAAGTCAATCTGCTATTTTTGCAAGATGCTGAAACTCGGCTCTTTTGATTAAGATGGTATGGTATCTCGTAAGTTACCTGGGCTCCACCTGTAAATTTCAATGTATATAAAAATTTAATACAGAACCATAACACGATTTTTTGTTGAATTAAATCAAACAGTTTTTTAAGTATCTCTTGAATGTTTTTTCAAGTTTCTATTTTTTAAATAAATTACTACAAAAGCATAGCTAGTAGGCTTTTGTAGTAATAAAAAAACATACACATGTAAACAAAGAAATACACAATCTGTAAACACTTCAATACACACAAATATCATCTAAGTGTATAAGTCGTTTCATACTTTTATCTGGTAAATGATTAATACTAAAACTTTCATTATCTTTCTCAGCTTTATCCACATAAGGATATTCGTGTTGCCAACGCAGTGTGTTATCATATATTTTTTGTATGAATTGTATATGTTCATACTTATCTTCTATCATTCTTAAAATCTTAAAAACATCGTGATTTGAACTATACTCCTTTAATATTCTTCCACCTAAACATTCTCTTAATTCAGCATCTAATAAATTTTCAGGACATAGATATTTCAGCTCTTTAACACAGTCGATTTTCCAAACCAATACAGCCAATAAAATATTTTTCTGATCTTTTTCTCGATATTTTTTCTCATTTAAATATTCAAAAATATTATCTAAAAAATCAAAAGCTGTATCACTTAAAGAGTGTATTTTGAATGATACCCCCTCTTCAAACTTTCCATTTTTTTTACGAATTTTCAATCGTATCTCTTTTGTGTTTTTGCTTTTAATCCATGACTCAGTTTTGTCATATATTTGTAGAAGTTTTACCAGTGATGTATGAAAAGGTTCATCAATATATAATTTTTCAACTACAATCTTTTTGTATATGTTTTTTGCTCCGTAGCACTTAAAAAGATGCAAGCTATAAAAAGAAATTCTGACTGAATCTGTATTAAAATACAGCATAATTTCCTTTGGCTTTTCTGGCTCTATTATTTCATCTTTTGCACTATCCTCAAGTTTCTTTTCTTCATCATCTCCTACATCTTTTTTGTAGATGTAGACGATTAGTACAGTGATTATTACTGCCCCTATTAGTAAAAAATACATTATTTTACTCTGGCTTATCTAGTTGCAGGTATCCATTGATCTCCAATGCATCTGTCCAAGTTTCCAAAGTTTGTTCCTTTTCAAACTCTAATAATCTTGCAAAAGAGTAACCTTGCAGAGACATATTCCATAATCCAACCATTGCTTTTGCTTCGGACCTAGTGACATGAATGACAGCACCATCACTCAGAGTAATACTTAAGCTACTAACACTCTCTTTTTCAATTGTTCTAGAAGATGGAACAAGATATTTATTTTGTTTATCTCCAAAATTAAATAAAGCTAACTCTTCTTTGAAAAGCATCGTATCGGCAATATTACTTGTAATAAACTCACCATCTATCATGATAACAATATTTCTAATGTATCTTTTTTTAGTATTGGCATCCTCTTCAAAGCCTCTAAGTAGCTTAATCTTTTTATCGTGATTTAGAACAACACAACTAACAATAATTCTATTTTCTTCATAAGCATCTATAATTTCATCCATTTTCTATATCCTTTTTATTTTCTAGTTGAGCCCAAGTTTTCGAAATCAAGCTATATGAAACATCAAAATTATGATATTTTTTTAGATAACTTTCAATTTTGCGAAAACTGTAACCCTCATCAATTTTCAATACCCTAACAATAGCCCAATAACCTATCAAACGCTCTCTCTTCGCTCTTTTACGAAATTGTTTTTGTAAAAATAGCTTTGCTTTTTGCGAAGTAATCGCACTAATGTCCTCCAAGCTTAAATCAGAGATATTAAGTCTGCTTAGCTTGTTTTGATTGATTCTTTGCAACTCTATCGCAATAATAAGAGCACAATAAGATAAAGTAGAAATATCAACTTCGCCATGTTGTTGCTTCAGTTTGTATAGTAGTTTGCGATGATCTGCCAACACCTCAATTTTTCCAACTTTAGTAGATCTTGAAAAAAAACGAAGAAGAGCATTTTGCTCATCTTCATTGATTTTTACTATTTTTTCAACTTCCATTTCAGAGTCCAACTACTTCATTGTTTTCTAACCATTTATCTATCTTTTCTCGGTCATACCGAATCAGCTTAGTGCCAATTTTCGAGTAGGGAACCTTATTGGCTGCTCGATAATGAACAAATGTTTTTTCTTTGAACTCATACTCTACTTCTAATTCCCGTGGCGTTAACCATCGCTTTTTATGAACATTTAGCCCACGCAATAAAATTACTATTTCTGTTAACAAATCAATTGTCTTTTTCACTTCTTCACCTTTCGAACCATAAGCTTCTAGTTCGTGTTAATTCTCATGAGTTGGCAAAATTATAGTAAATCGCAATCTTAAAATAATCTAAAAAATCGTTTTTTGCTGTTTAAGATTAATTTAATTTTGTATTGCCTTCATAACACTAGAAAATAAAAATATATATCAAAAAAGTGACTTTGATTGTTTTTACAGTTGATTGCATCTAACTATTACTAAAAGAGTGAACAAGCCAAACTTCTAAATGCTCTGCAAATTTTAGTGGTGCAGCTAAGCGTGCGAATGTCTCCATCTCTTGTTGTGATAGTATAGTATTTGAGTACTCTTTTGCAAATTTCACAAACATTCTTCCACCTCTTTCACTTTTAGCCTTCCACTGATTTCACAAACTGCCTTCCACTCTTTTCACTTTTCACCTTCCACTTTTTAAGTGATTTGTGAAAAGATTTTGGAATTTTAGTTGGCGAAATATTTGATTTCCCAAACAAGCTAAACCTACCATTTAATCATGGTGCTAAACTTTGTCTATCTCTACTGAGATGGAGAAAAAAATGAAAGGAATTAGCATGCTGAAGATCAAAGAGATTTTGCGACTAAAATGTGAAGCTAAGCTATCAAATAGAAAGATAGCAAGGGATTTAAGTATAAGCCACATAAATAATGATAAAATAAGAAGTATCAAATTACTTCGCTTGATGGATAAAAGATGCCGTTTTTATTGCTTTTAATTGCACTGTTCATTTTTGCGTTACTTCGTGGTGAGCAGAATGCGTCGTTTGTTATTTTGATGATGATTGTGGCCGCACTACTTGCAACATACTACAAACCATTTAGAGACTCTTTGAGAGAGTTTTTTTAGGAGGTATTTATGTCAGCTTTAGAAATTGCACTTTTTCCCTTTTTGTTTCTAAAATTACTGCTTTTATAAACTAATATTTTACAAAAAGATATAAATTTAAAACTAACCTCTTGCTTTTGTTTTAAAATATAGCTAAAATGTAAATTATGAATTTACAAAATGATATAAAAATAAAACAACTATATCAAATGTTACCAGATGGGGTAGTCGCTCCAGCTTCTTGGCTTGCAGAGCAAGGCTACTCTATGCAGCTGCTTTATCAGTACACCAAAAGCGGTTGGCTCAAAAAAACTTCAAGAGGCTCATACATAAGATGTGATGCGAAACCATCCTGGCAGGGTGCTGTTTTAGGACTGCAAAAACTTAGCCATGAACCATTTCACATCGGCGGCGTAACAGCACTAAACCTTCAAGGCTATGCTCATTATCTTCCATTGAATAACTCGCAAACCATATATTTGTGCGGTACTCAGAAACTTCCAGCATGGTTTAAAAATATAAAACTTGAACAAGAGTTTTACATCATGAAAAAACCCTATTTTGAGACAATAGGTCTCAAAAGCATACCATCAAATATAAAAGATTGGGAAATGGTGGTCTCATCTCCTGAGAGAGCTATCATGGAACTTCTTTATCAAGTAAAACCCGATGGACTTAGCTTTGAGTTTGCAGCAGAGATATTTGAGGGATTAACAACTCTTCGACCATCTTTAGTCAATGAACTTTTAAATATGTGTGAAAATATAAGAGTGAAACGCCTTTTTCTTTTTCTGAAAAGCTACTTTAAGCACCCTTGGGCAAAGCATATAAAAACAGACGGCTTAGAACTTGGAGTTGGCAGAATGCAGATAGTAAAAAACGGTGTCTTTGACAACGAGTTTTTAATAACAGTACCAAAGGAGTACCATGCTAGATAAAAATTCTATTTATTATAAGCAAGTGCAGCTACTTTTAGAAGTATTGCCTTATGTATCAAATGAAGAGTGCTTTGCTCTTAAAGGCGGTACTGCTATCAATATGTTTGTAAGAGATATGCCACGACTATCAGTGGATATAGATCTTATGTATTTACCTGTAGAAGATCGGCAGACCAGCCTTCAAAATATTGCCGAGTCGTTTGAAAGAATTGCTCGCTCTATAGAGTCTTCAATGCGAGGTGCAAAAGTATATAGACTAGATAAACAAGGGGACGGGATACTTTCTAAACTTCAAGTTGAGAAAAACGGTGTCCGTATCAAAATAGAAGCATCACCAGTGATCAGAGGAACAGTGAGAGAACCGAGCGTGCTCAGTGTATCAACAAGGGTGGAAGAGGAATTTGGTTTTGCAGAGACTAGCGTAGTTCACTTGGATGATTTGTATGCTGGAAAACTGTGTGCAGCACTTGACAGACAACACCCTAGAGACTTTTTTGATGTCAGAGGACTGCTCGACAATGAGGGTATAAGCGATACTCTCATGGATGTGTTTATAGTGTACTTGATAAGCAGTAATCAACCTATATCCAAACTATTGCAACCAAACTTGATAGAGATCAAAAGAATTTACGCTGAACAATTTGTAGGGATGCCGATAGAACCAATGCCATTGGAAGTTTTAAAAGCAACCAGAGTTGAGTTAATTAGCACAATTCGTTCTAAACTTACCCAAAACCATCGTGATTTTTTGATAGGTTTTAAAGAGGGAAATCCAGACTGGAGTTTGCTTCCTTTTCAAAACATAGAAGAGCTTCCATCTGTAAAGTGGAAAATGCTCAACCTTGAGAAAATGACAAAAGCCAAAAAAGTTGAAGCTATACAGAAGCTAAAAGATACACTAAAGATCTAAAATAAGGAGAAGGAGCAATGGAACAAGTTAAAACTGTAATGCAAGATGAGTTTACAAAAAACTATGATTTTTATAAAGACTATGATGATATGGTAATCCATAAAGAGACAGGACAAATCTTTAAATCCAACTTCATAAACGGCATGGTTCAGCTAGTGCCAGTGAGCAACAACACTGCTATGGAAAAAATAGAGCAAGGGCTTAGTGAGTTTGCTAAAGAGTTGAAGAGGCAATGGTTTTAAAATTACAAGCAATATCACTTGTTTACATGCCATGTTATGATCATATCAGGCAAATTTTAATAAAATATAATTACAAAGATAAAAAGGAATTTAATAATGACAAGTACCCAACAGCGAGCTGAGTTACAACGCCAAATTTGGCAAATTGCAAATGAGGTTCGTGGCTCAGTCGATGGCTGGGATTTTAAGCAGTATGTGTTAGGTGCTTTGTTTTATCGTTTTATTAGTGAAAATTTTTCAAGCTATATCGAAGGCGGTGATGAAAGCGTTAACTATGCCGCGCTTGATGATAAGGTTATCACCGCAGAGATCAAGGACGATGCGATTAAGACCAAAGGGTATTTCATTTACCCAAGTCAGCTGTTTGCAAACATTGCCGCCAATGCGAATAGTAATCCCAATCTAAATACTGATTTAGCCAAGATATTTTCCGCGATTGAAAGTTCTGCCAATGGCTATCCGTCTGAACCAGATATTAAGGGCTTATTTGCCGATTTTAATACCACCAGCAACCGCCTTGGTAATACCGTTGCCGACAAAAACAGTCGCTTGAATGCGGTACTCAAAGGCGTAGCAGGACTTCGTTTTGGCAAGTTTCACGAAAACGAAATAGACCTGTTTGGCGATGCCTATGAGTTTTTAATCTCTAACTACGCTGCCAATGCAGGTAAATCAGGTGGCGAGTTTTTCACTCCTCAAAATGTGTCGAAACTTATTGCACAACTCGCTATGCACAAGCAAACAACTGTCAATAAAATTTACGACCCCGCAGCAGGATCAGGTTCGCTACTACTGCAAGCTAAAAAACACTTTGATGCCCATATCATAGAAGATGGTTTTTTTGGTCAAGAGATTAACCACACCACCTATAACCTAGCTCGTATGAATATGTTTTTGCATAATATTAACTATGACAAGTTTAATCTCGCGCTGGGTAATACGCTGATAGATCCACATTTTGGTGATGATAAACCTTTTGATGCTATTGTCTCTAACCCGCCTTATTCTGTGAAATGGATTGGAGACGAAGACCCAACCCTCATCAACGATGATCGTTTTGCTCCCGCTGGAGTACTCGCACCTAAATCAAAAGCAGACTTTGCTTTTGTGCTACATGCGTTAAGTTATCTCTCTAGTAAAGGGCGTGCGGCCATTGTCTGTTTTCCTGGTATTTTTTATCGTGGTGGTGCAGAGCAGAAAATCCGTAAATATTTGGTAGATAACAATTATGTTGAGACCATTATCTCTTTAGCACCCAATCTGTTTTATGGTACTTCAATTGCCGTCACTATCTTGGTGCTTTCCAAGCACAAGAGTGATAACAAAATCCAGTTTATTGACGCAAGTAAATTATTTAAGCCACAAACCAATACCAATGTACTCACTGATGAATATATCGAGAAAATCATACAGGTCTTTGATGAAAAAGAAAATATTGAATACTTTGCTGCATCGGTTGAATACGATGCAATAGCTGCGAATGATTATAATCTATCGGTTAGCTCCTATATAGAAACTAAAGATACTCGTGAAGTGATTGATATAACCAAACTCAATGCAGAGCTTAAAACGACGGTAGCCAATATAGATAAACTTAGAAGCGAGATAGATGCTATTGTTGCGGAGATTGAAGCGTGAGTCATATGAGTTTTATGGAGAAATTGCTTGAAGATGTTGAAGTAGAATGGAGACCGTTAGGGCAAGTGGCAGAAATTTACGGTGGACTTACAGGAAAAAGTAAATCTGATTTTGAAAATGGTAATGCTAAATATATTTCATATAAAAATATTTTTAATAACATAGAAATTAACTTTAATAACCTTGATTCTGTAAAAGTGTCTTCTTCTGAAAATCAACATGAAGTAAAATATGGTGATGTCTTATTTACAGGATCATCAGAGACGGCAAATGAAGCAGGAATGTCCTCATCAGTTACGGTTCAATTTGATGAAAAAATTTATTTAAATAGTTTTTCATTTGGGTTAAGATTCAATGATGATATTCAGATGACACCAGAATTTTCAAAATATTTATTTCGTAGTCATTTTATGCGTAAAGAAATTGCAAAGACAGCGAGTGGTGTTACGCGCTTTAATGTATCTAAAGCAAGATTTAAAAAACTTCCAGTCCCTATCCCACCTTTACATGTACAAAGTGAAATTGTCCGAATTTTGGACAATTTCACGGAGCTTACAGCGGAGCTTACAGCGGAGCTGTCTGCACGGAAAAAGCAATATAGCTACTATCGTGACCAGCTACTTTCTTTTGATGAAAGTGAAGTTGAATTCAAAACTTTAGGGGAAGTTGGAGAGTTTATAAGAGGAAAAAGATTTGTAAAAACAGATATGATAGCAGAAGGTTTTCCATGTATCCATTACGGAGAAATGTACACACATTATAATATTTGGGCAAAAGAATCTAAATCATTTATTAGTAATGAACTGGCTTCAAAACTAAGAGTTGCTGATTATGGTGATGTTATCATTGTTGCAGCAGGGGAAACAATTGAAGATCTTGGAAAAGGTACAGCTTGGTTAGGTGATACGGGTGTAGTAATTCATGATGCATGTTTCTTTTTCAAAAGCACTTTAAATCCAAAATATGTAGCTTATTTTACAAGAACAAAATTTTTTCATGATCAGATAAAAAAACATATATCTTCTGGAAAAATTTCTGCTATAAATGCAAAAGGTTTAAGTAAAACAAAGATCCCAATTCCATCTCCAGATGAACAAGCCCGTATAGTTGCTATCTTAGATAAATTCGATGTATTGACAAACTCAATTACCAAAGGCTTACCGCGTGAGATAGAACTACGCCAAAAGCAGTATGAGTATTATCGAGATATGCTTTTGAGCTTCCAAAAAGTAGAAAGTGAGGCATAGTATGGGAGTGCCATTAACAGAAATTGCACAGCATCTTAAAGACTCGACTAAAAAAGTTCAACTCATTTATGCTTTTAACGGCACTGGTAAAACTCGTCTTTCGCGTGAGTTTAAAGAGTTAGTTACACCGAAAGTAGTGAATGAAGAAGATGAAGAACCAGCAGAATTATCTCGCACAAAAATTCTTTATTATAATGCTTTTACAGAAGATCTGTTCTATTGGGACAACGATTTAGAGGGTGATTCCGAGCCAAAATTAAAAATTCAACCTAACACTTTTACTGAGTGGGTGCTACAAGAACAAGGGCAAGACCAAAATATTATTTCCAATTTCCAGCACTACACCGATGCAAAATTAACGCCGCACTTTAATGCGGATTTTTCCGAGGTTAAATTTTCTTATATGCGCGGTAATCAAGAACCTACCGAAAATATAAAAATATCAAAAGGTGAAGAGAGTAACTTTATCTGGAGTCTTTTTTATAGCCTACTTGAACAAGTTATTAGCGTGTTGAATGTTGCAGAACCAAGTGATCGTGAAACAAATCAATTTGATCAGATGGAATATGTATTTATTGATGATCCTGTTAGTTCGTTAGATGAAAATCATTTGATTGAGTTGGCGGCACATTTAGCACACTTGATTAGATCCAGTACATCAGAAGTAAAATTTATTATTACAACACATAATCCACTTTTTTATAATGTGTTGCATAATGAATTTGGAAGTGCACAAAAATATATGCTGAAAAAAAATGACGATGGAACTTATGATTTAAATAATCAACCAAATGACTCCCCGTTTTCATACCATCTTTATCTCAAAACTGAACTAGAAAAAGCGATCAATACAGGGCAGTTGAACAAATACCACTTTAATTTTCTTAGAAACATTTTAGAAAAAACTTCCACATTCCTCGGTTATGAAAAGTGGGGAGACCTATTGCCTCAAACCGATGATGGAAGACCTAATCCTTATGTGGCACGTGTTATTAATATCTCTAGCCACTCTAAATTTTCTAGTGAAGAAGTGACAGACCTTACAGACGATGACAAGCGTGTTTTAGGGTACTTAGTTGGGAAAATCAATGAAATGTATCGCTTTAAATTGAGTGATAGCTAAATATTTGAAGGTAAATTAATGAAAGAACATAAAGTAATAGCAGAATCAAATAATTTCATCGTTTTAGATAAATACTCTAAGATTGATCAAGAAGGTGGCGGCTATCAGAGTGAAGCCGACTTAGAGCGTGAACTTGTCCAAGATTTACAAAACCAAGGTTATGACTATTTAAATAATCTTAATACTCCTGAAAAAATGCTCTCCAATGTGCGCGTACAATTGCAAACCTTGAACAATGTAGAGTTTTTAGATGGTGAATGGCTACGCTTTGTTGAGGAGTATTTAGATAAGCCTAGCGATAATAGTATAGACAAAACTCGTAAAGTTCATGATGACTATATACACGATTTTGTTTTTGATGACGGGCATATACAAAATATTTATTTGCTGGATAAGAAAAATATTACTCGCAATAAGTTACAGGTGATTAAACAGTTTGAACAAGCTGGTACGCAGGCTAATCGTTATGATGTGACTATCTTAGTCAATGGTTTGCCACTTGTGCAAATAGAGCTAAAAAAACGCGGTGTTGCTATTCGCGAGGCTTTCAATCAAGTGCACCGCTACTCTAAAGAGAGCTTCAATGCAGAGCATTCACTCTTTAAGTATTTGCAACTCTTTGTCATTTCAAACGGTACAGATAGTCGTTATTTTGCCAATACCACTAAACGAGATAAAAACAGTTTTGATTTTACGATGAATTGGGCGAAGTCTGATAACACCTTGATTAAAGACTTAAAAGATTTTACCGCTACATTTTTTCAAAAAAACACATTACTCAATGTACTGATGCATTACAGTGTTTTTGATGTGAGCGATACTCTGCTAGTGATGCGCCCGTATCAAATTGCTGCAACTGAGCGTATTTTATGGAAAATAAATGGTGCTTATCAAGCAAAAAATTGGAGTAAAACCGAAAGCGGTGGCTTTATTTGGCATACTACAGGTTCGGGTAAAACCTTAACCAGCTTTAAAGCGGCACGCTTGGCTACAGAGCTTAAATTTGTAGATAAAGTATTTTTTGTGGTTGATCGTAAAGATCTTGATTATCAAACTATGAAAGAGTATCAACGCTTTTCGCCTGATAGCGTCAATGGTTCAGACAGCACCGCAGGGCTAAAGCGTAACCTTGACAAAGATGACAACAAAATCATTGTTACCACTATCCAAAAACTCAATAACTTGATGAAAAGTGAAGGCGACTTGCCTATTTACGCTAAACAAGTGGTATTTATCTTTGATGAGGCACACCGTTCACAATTTGGTGAAGCACAAAAAAATCTAAAGAAAAAATTCAAAAAGTTTTACCAGTTTGGTTTTACGGGTACGCCGATTTTCCCAGAAAATGCCTTAGGCGCAGAGACAACTGCGAGCGTGTTTGGGCGTGAGTTGCACTCTTATGTGATTACTGATGCCATTCGCGATGAAAAAGTATTGAAATTTAAGGTTGACTATAACGATGTACGCCCACAATTTAAAGCGATAGAGAGTGAGCAAGATGAGAAAAAACTCACAGCGGCGGAAAATAAACAAGCCTTATTGCATCCTGATCGAATTGGCGAAATTTCGCAATATATTTTAAATAACTTCAAGCAAAAAACACATCGCCTCTCAGCTGGTGGCAAAGGCTTTAATGCTATGTTTGCGGTTAGTAGTGTTGATGCTGCAAAACTATACTATGAGTCATTTAAGCATTTACAAAGCAAAGCTTCTTTAGAAAAGGAGAGCAGTAAGCCGCTCCGCATTGCCACTATTTTTTCATATGCTGCAAATGAAGAACAAGATGCCGTAGGGGATATTGTTGATGAAAGTTTTGAACCATCGGCAATGGATAGCAGTGCCAAAGAGTTTTTAAGTGCGGCGATAGATGATTATAATGCTATGTTTAAAACGAATTACGGTGTTGATAGCAAGGCGTTTGCTAATTATTACAGAGATCTTGCCAAACGAGTAATAAATCAAGAAGTTGATTTGCTCATTGTTGTGGGTATGTTTTTGACAGGTTTCGATGCACCTACTTTGAACACCTTGTTTGTGGATAAGAACCTGCGTTACCACGGTCTGATGCAAGCTTATTCACGAACCAACCGTATTTATAATGCTACCAAGACCTTCGGTAATATCGTAACATTCCGTGATTTAGAAAAAGCTACAGTAGATGCCATTACTCTGTTTGGTGATAAAAATACGAAAAATGTAGTACTGGAAAAAAGTTACAAAGAATACATGGAAGGTTTTACAGATGTAGCAACTGGTGATGCACGACGCGGTTATTTGGATGTAGTGGCAGAGTTGCAAGAGCGTTTTGCTAATCCTGATGAGATTGTGAAAGAAAAGGATAAAAAAGATTTCGCTAAATTATTCGGCGAATATTTGCGTGTCGAGAATGTACTACAAAACTACGATGAATTTGCTGGCTTAAAAGCCCTACAGAACTTAGATATGAGTGATCCTATAGCTGTAGAAGAGTTTAAAGCTAAGCACTACCTAGATGATGATGGACTGAGTGCTATGCAAGCCATTCCAATTCCAGCCGAGCGTGCTATTCAAGACTATCGTTCAATATATAATGATATTCGTGATTGGCTTCGCCGTGAAAAGTCTGCTGAGGAAAAGGAGACTAGCACTATTGATTGGGATGAGATAGTTTTTGAAGTGGACTTGCTTAAATCACAAGAGATTAATTTGGATTATATCTTAGAGTTGATTTTTGAACACAATAAAAAAACTAAGGATAAAGTTGCATTAGTTGAAGAAGTGCGCCGTTTAATCCGTGCAAGTCTTGGCAACCGTGCTAAAGAGAGCTTATTGGTCGATTTTATTAATCAAACCAACTTGGATAACATTATCGATAAAGCCAGCATAATTGATGCTTTTTTCACCTTCGCTCAAGCTCAACAACAACGCGAAGTAGAAGAGTTAATTAGTGATGAAAACCTCAATGAAGAAGCCGCTAAGCGTTATATAACTGCATCATTAAAACGGGAATATGCTAGTGAAAATGGAACTGAACTAAATGCAATCCTTCCAAAAATGAGTCCGCTTAATCCGCAGTATTTAACTAAAAAACAGAATGTATTTCAGAAAATTGCAGCATTTGTTGAGAAGTTTAAAGGTGTTGGTGGAAAGGTTTGATTATACAAAATAAATATATAATTTATATAACATCAAGAGGAGTTAAAAAATGAATCGTTGGCAGCAAAAATTTGATGAACATCCAATACATGAAACTTTAAAACAGTTAGAGAGCTATGTATCAAAGCAATTTGATGATATCAAAGAAGATGAAACACAAGAGAGAAGAAGATTTTTAAAAATAGTTTCTATTTATCAAGAGCTACTATCTGATCTCGACCCTGAACTAGTGCCAGTAAATCAGTTAGATGCATTGAATACTGCACTAAGAAGTCAAAATATCTGGAATCAAGTTGCATCATATTTTTCTAACCAAAATAATGGGCATCTTGTAAATGCTAACGATCATTTAACAAACCAATTAACTCAATTATCTTTACTTTTAGCAATTGCGAAAAAAACGAAATTTATAAAACCTTTTAAACAAGTTGAAAATCTTGTAGATGATTTTTCGCAAACTATTTCTTCTCAAAAAACCAAACTTCAGAGCGAACTAAAAGAATTAACTAATTCATTAAATGCAAGACAACAAGAGCTTACAAAACTTGAACAACTTATTGAGACACGCAAAAATGAAACAGATACACAAATGTCTCAGTGGCAAAGCCAGTTTTCAGAATCTCAAGAAAGACGCAATACTGAATATGCCAACTGGTCTAAAAAGCTTGATGAAAAGGCTCAAGGAGAAGTAGAAAGTATTTTTGAAAAAAGCGATAATGAATTATTGGCTCATCAAAAATCTTTTGAAGCTAAAATAAAAGAGATCCTAGATGACGGTAACGAAAAACATCAAGCAATTTTAGAACTTTATGAACTTACAGCTGGAGATAGTGTAGGAGCTGGGTATATTAAAAATGCTGATGATGAAATGAAGCAAGCTAATACTTGGAGAAGAGTTTCAATAGGGTTTATATCTTTAACAATTTTATGGTTGAGCTTTGTCTATTTTTGTAATGCGGGAGTATTTGAATTTTGTAAAATAGGAATAGAAGACTTTTGGGCAAAGATTATCACTGCTTTCTCATTGACAGGTGTAATGTTATATGGAGCAGCTTATTCATCGCAACAATCAACAAAACATAGAAACAATGAAAAAAGAGCCAGATGGTTTGCTCTTGAAATTAAGGCATTTGATCCGTTTGTTAGTTCTTTGAAGGAAGAACAGCGACATGAATTAAAAAAACAATTAAGTGAAAGATTGTTTGGTCAAAATGAACATAATAATTTAAAAGACAGTAAAGTCATAGACGAGTATGCTTATAAAACTGTTGTTGATGGGATTGTAAATGTCATTTCTAAAATTCCAAGAGGTAATTGAAAATGAAAAACATTAATTTTAATCTATATCGTTATCAAATTTTGCACAAAGATAGATATTTTCAAGGTCATTCATAATGGCCGAAATATATATAGATGAAGTTATCACAGGACCTTTAGTCAAACCTATAACAATTATTTATTCGTATAGTGATAAAGAATGGGAAGCGTTTATTGAAGAATGGGTCGATATAAAAAAACGAAATTATGTAGAAGTTGAACAAATAGGTGGCGCTGGAGATATGGGGCGTGATGTAATTGCATACATAAACAAGGACAAACCAAGTTATCAATGGGATTGTTATCAATGTAAACATTATAAAAATCCTATTGCTCCAAATAATATTTATGTTGAATTTGGGAAAATTATTTACTATACATTTAAGAAAGAGTATCCTTTACCTAATAAATATTTTATAGCTGCTCCAAAAGGAGTTGGAAGAAAATTGTCAGATTTACTCAACAAGCCAACTAAACTCAAAGAAGATGTCAGGACAACTTGGGATAAATATTGTAAAACAAATATTACAAAAACAACAACAATTGACTTGAAAGGAGATTTTTTAGATTATTTTGAGAAGTTTGATTTTTCTATATTTGAAAGAATCTTACCTAAAACTATTATTGAAGAATTTAAGCAAAAATCTAGTGCAAACTATATAAAAAGGTTTGGAGGAGGTTTGCCCACTAGAGATAAATTGACCGGGAATGATATACCTTATACAACACAACAATATGAAATAAAATACACAAACCAATTAATCAAAGCATATAACACAGATAAACTATCGAATAGTTTTTCTAATGAAAATGATTTAATTAATCAAAAACCTTATATTGATCATTTTAGAAGAGCAAGAGAGGGTTTTCACAATGCAGAACAATTGAGAAATTTTAGTAGAGATACACTAGGCGAACATATTTTTGAAAGTTTTCAACAAGAGATCTATGATAGAGTTGTTGACCTTACGGAAGAAGAACAAATAAACAAGTTTCAGGTTGCAAAAAATGTTGAACGGCAGGCTATGGATTTACCAATAGAGTCTAATCCGTTAAAAACAAGATGTAATGTAACAGATAAAAAAGGAATTTGTCATCAGCTAGTCAATGATAGCAAATTGTATTGGGTAAAAGATGATGAAGAATAAAACATATGTATTTAATAATCCTGTTGAAACAGGTTTAAGAAGTTTAATTATTTTAGATGCAGCTTATCCAAAAAGTTTGGATTTACAAAAATTAATATATTTTGATTATATGACAGTTCATACAGGTGATATGCCTGCTGGTCCAGAAAGTATTCATCCATCTATACCTAATCGATCAGGAGAATTATTAGTTAGGCGAAAATTAATTGAAAATGGTATTGAGTATTTTGTACGAAAAAAATTTATAGATAAAATTTTTAATGAAAATGGTATTGAATATCTACTAAATGAAAATGCAACTATGTTTTTAGATATTCTAGATGAAGCTTATATTCTTAATCTAAAAGATAAAGCTAAATGGGTTATTGAAACTTATTTGGATTGGAATTCTATAGAATTAGACAAATATATAAAAAATAATCTTGATAAATGGGGTGGTGAGTTTATGTATTGTAATTTGGGGGATATTTATTATGAATAATTATGGTTTTTTTATTGAAAAATTAATTTTAGTAGGAAAAGATATTGAACCTGCAATAGTAGAATTTAAAAAAGGTTGTAATGTTGTTTATGGTCCGTCAGATACTGGAAAAACTTTTATTTTTCAATGTATTCAGTTCTTATTGGGTAAATCAAATATTCCAAAAAGAATACCAGAATCTCAAAAATACACTACTGCTTATTTACAAATAAAAACTTACCAAGAAAAAGCACAGCCATATACTGTTGAAAGACTACTGAATGGTGGTGATTACAAAGTTTTTGATTTAGAATATGAAGATATCAATAAAGAAGTAGGATCATCAATATACAAACAAAGTGATTTTTCAAGTTTCCTTTTAAATATTTGTAATATGAATGGGAAAAAAGCTCGAAAAAATACAAATGGTGAAACAAAAACAATTACTTTTAGAATGTTGCAACATTTTTTCTTACTTGGTGAAACAGAATTACAAGTAGAAATGTCCCCTATACAAAAAGAGCAGCGTACTGACAAAACATACCTTGAAAATATTTTTAAATACCTCATAACTGAAATCGATGACGGCGATACCACTATAAAGGCAGAAAAATCAACGATTGATAAGAAAAGTTCAAGGTTAGAACTTTTGGATGAACTTATTATCTCAACTGATAAAGAGTTATCAGAATATACTGATAATATTACAAATATTGAAGAACAAATAACTAAGCTTTCAAATAGTATTAAAGAAACAAAAAATAAACATATTGAACTGAAAGAACTATACAATGAACATCAAAAAGAGAGAACAAATTTAGAATCTTCAATAATGGGAAAGAAATCAAGGTTTAATCATCTATCTGAACTCATTAAAAGAGCCAATATATTAAAAGAACAATATTTTAATGATATTAATAGATTGAAATCAACTATTGAAGCTTGTCAATCATTAGAACTATTAGAGAAGTCTAGTTGTCCGTTATGTGACAATCCGATTGAAGAAGAAATAGATATTAAATCTATTATTCAATCAAGTGCTATTGAAATTAAAAAAATCGAAGCTTTAAAAGATGAATTGCTTGAAACAGTTACAATGTTTGAGGGTGAACAAAATGTTCTAGAACAAGAAATTAAAAGTGAAAATAACTTAGTAATGGATATTTTAGGAGTACTAGAAAACGATATAAATCAAAATATAAAAAATACACAAGAAGATTTAACTAGCTTTTTTAATAAAAAATCATTACTAAATACTGCGCAGGTTTTAGTTAAAAATCTTCACAAATATCAATTAGATAAAAAAACAATTTCCACATTTTTAGAAAGAACTAAAGAAAATAAACAAATAGAGTATCAAGAGTTGAATATTATGATGGTTTCACCGTTAATAGATAAAATAAAATTAATTTTAGAAAAAATTAATTTTCCAGATTTTAATAATGTTGTTTTTTCTGAAAACTCAAAAGATATAGTTATTAATGATAAGGGAAGACAAGAATTTGGAAAAGGTTATAGAGCATTACTGTATTCAGTTTTTATTATAGCATTAGCAGAATTATTAAGAGAAAAAAGTTTTCAAATTGGTCTTGCTGTTTTTGATTCACCAATGGTCACATACAAACCTAGTACTGATTATTCTGATGATGACACTATTTCGGTAGATTTAGCAAAAAATTTATATGATTATGCTGGAGATAACTTTTTAGAATCACAACTAATTATTATTGAAAACACTACTCCTCCAAATAATAATAAGATGCATAAAATTGAATTTACAAAAAATCATACAATTGGACGATACGGATTTATTCCTTTAGGTAATTAGTTATGAAAGAAAATCCAGAAATTAAATTTTTAGCAGAAGCATATAAAGCACTAAATCATATTTATGATAATAATTCATCTCCAGACAATATTGATATTATGTAGCAAACGCACAAAGCTTTTAGGCTTTCTTGAAAATGAATTTCGTTTGAAATTTCTTTAGCAAAGGCTTAAAACTTTCAAATCAAAACATTCTAAGCGAGGCTTTGTCCGCCAAACGGCTTAAATCAACTATATAATCTATATGAGACACTTCACCCTTATCTAATTCATAAGCAAGTTCATCGTCAGTTTTCGCCATGATGAACTTTGTGATAACCATTATTGCTACCTCTAGCTAAGTATTTTTATGATTGCTTTTTGGAGATCTTCTAATGACGGCTCTCTGCCTAAAGGAATTATGCTCTCTCCTGCCGTTCTAGCTTTGATATAAGAATATTGCAAAGCATATCCCGCTAAAGGGTCATGGAGCAATGTATATTTTACTCCCTAAACGGTGTGAGTTAAAAAACCAAAATCATTTTCAGTAAAACCAATACTTGTTAAATACTCATTAATCTCTTCCATCTGCCCTACCTTTTATTTTAAATTTAGTAATTCTATCTAAACTTTTCTTTTTAGTGATAAGAAGCTCGTCGCCCTCATCTAAACCGTAATCATCATAGAGCTTTTCAAGAGCTAAAGTCATTACCGCATCGACAACATCACGGGAGCTGTCTAAAAAGCCCTCATCATACCCACAGATAGTTATTTGACCTGTTTCTTTATTGTATTCTAAGGTTTGGGTATTCATAATTCAAGTTTTTGTTGTTTAGATTTTTTGTTTTTTGTTTATCCAATTTTTCTTTGGTAAAAATATAAACTTTCTATTACATTGATTTCTTCTTGCGTTAAACCATAGAGGCTATATACTATTTGATCTATTTTGTTCTGCACCTCGATATCTTTTTTTTCCGCTTTTAAACACTTATTTACTAAATTGGTCAAAACTTTGATGTTTTTACTGCTTGCTTTTGCTATTGGCATCTGTAGCAATATAGCCATAATCCATTAATGTGTGTAGTCTCAAAATAACTTTTACACCAGAGGTTCTTTCAAAAGTTAAAACATATTCATCTTTATCTTTATTATAAGGACTTTTTATTAATTTACATTCAATGTCATTTTATATTTCATTCAGTTTTATCCAATTTTATAAAATCATACATTATGCGACTCTTCTAGTAATATCTTTAACAACCTCACGGACCCAAACTGCTCTAGATTTAGATGCCTCTTCTAGTTTACCGACCATACTTTTATCAATAGTATTAGCAACTCTTGATTTTACGCTCTCTTGTAAAGCTTCTTGTTTACCAAGATACTCAAGAGCACTCAAATACACACTAACACCACTTTTTGCACCTGAAAGTTTTTTAGGAGATACTTTTTTAAATTCTATATCTGTTTTACCGATTGAGATAGTAGAAATTTGTTTATCTGTAAGATATACATGCTTCATAGGTACTTGCTGTGTTAGTCCAAGTTGATAAAGAGCATTAGCACCATCAGGGATAAAGTCTGTATTCATACTTCTCGAAAGTGCTTTAATAATATTTGATTGTGACGGTGGAACTTCTCCCCAGCGACTATTTTCAGGAATATAATAAATCCCTCTTCTTATACGCTTTATTTCTCCAGACACTACCAGTCTTGAGAGTACTCTTTCAACAGTTGCCATACTACCAAGACTACTAAAATCTACATGAGTAAACACCCAACCAGAGTTATGATTAAAAATAATTTCTTTAACTTTAGTTGTATAGTTAGTTATCATAACATCTCCTTTTGTCTGTAAATAATTAATTAATTATAGACATTATAGCATAAAAGTATGAATTATTTCATTTAACTATCTAGTGTAAATAATTAGTTTAATCATTATTAGTACCTAATAATTTTGCTGAGATATCGTTTGTATTCCTTGTTGCCGTCTCTCTCTGTAATGATAAATACTTTTTTAAGGTTGAACTATCATTATGTCCAAGCAATGCAGTCAAATCTCCAAGACTAGCGCCCATTGCGCTTAATGCACTTACAGATAGATTTCTCATCCAGTGAAAAGTGAATTCTTCTATTCCAGATATCAACCTTATTTTAGGATAATGATCTTTGGTATGCTTAATCATAAAAACATTCCCTCTGGTATCCACAAACTCTAGTAGGGCATCTCTAACATCCCTTGCTAATGCAAATGTCATATCAGTATTGACTTTTGAATTACTTCCTCGAACTATATATTCATTAGTTTCAAAGTTTATGTCTTCCCACTGTAAAGTTAAAACTTCTTGTAATCTACGACCATAAAATCCAAATAGAAATAATGCTCTATGATGTGGATTCTCATTACACTGAATGCTCTTCGTATCACTTATAACGACTACATCATCTGAACCAAACAGTTGATGTATAGTTGCATATATTTTCTTATATTTGTTTACCGCATCTGTAATGACTTTTTTCTCTTCAAGTTGTTTACGAACAGGTATATGACCTTTTTTAATGGGACTTTTAGCAATCAAGTCATCTTCAACTGCCAAATCGAAAAGTGGTTTCAAAATTTCATATGCTTTTTTTCTTGTTGCTGGTGCAAAATCTTTTAGTGTCACATTTAAAGATGTAAATTGCGTAGCTTTAACATCTCTTATTTTTATTTTTGCTAGCTTTGATAAATGCTTTTCAAAATAGTAATCATAATTGCGGATAAGAATATCATTCCAACCTTTTACAATTTTCAATTTCTCCCAATAATCTCTTACTGTTGCATTAACATCTGAGGAGAGCGAATTATCATGAATAATTTCATCTTTGATTCTGTCAAGTTCTCTTCTAGCTGTTTTTAATCGGTCTTTAGGAGAGTGAGATTTTTGACTGCTCCACAATCTACTATATCGTTTTCCCTCTACAACAAAATCAAACCAAAACTTAATTCCATCCTTATGGATTTTAATACCAGCATCATTAGTTTTACTATAAGATTTTTTATCTATTGCCATATACTAACCTTTAAGTTTTCATTGGGTCTCATGTTGGGTCTCATTGGGTCTCATGTTTAGGTCTCTTTTTTGAAGATATTGAGAGGAATAAATAAGAACAAATAAGTGCGTTATTATACCTACTATAGGGGCTAAAAGCAATCAATAGGAATTATTAAGATATCTATAGTTTTAGAGTTCGAATCTCTGAGGGTCCACCACTTCACTCCCCCCCCTAAAACAAGCACTTTAAAGCAAACAAAAATCAAAATTAACTTACACTTTAAGAAAACTTTATTTTTTCGTTTCCACCCTATTTCCACCCCTAAAAGTGTTTTATCTTTTTTATACGAATT
>Ga0265293_10004834_pt1 | contig 23234 bp, 20 predicted proteins | sample Munlanlewell138R_FD_192505 | JGI IMG/M metagenome (GOLD analysis project Ga0265293, IMG submission 192505) | Leachate microbial communities from a municipal landfill in Southern Ontario, Canada - Leachate well 138R | ecosystem: Engineered > Solid waste > Landfill > Unclassified | place: Canada... | reverse complement strand
CGGATAGTATCAAAGGGCTCCCCACATACATAAAAATTGTATTGTTTTCATATCGGCTCAAATCTGCCGCCGGGTATTGTTGCTCTGCCCGTGCCGTTTGTACACAGCCGCTGGCGATCAGACTGAAAATCAGCAGAAAGACCACGAGCAGGTTCAATTTCTTAGATCCGGTAACTTTCATGTTTCTCCCTCCTTTTTCGTATGAGGTATCTGACTCCCTAATACAATCCACATCTCATACAGGTCCATTACTCTTAAGACGTAAGCTGAGGTCATTTGTTCCGGATTATTTTTCCTTCTCTCCCATGAGAGCATTAAAACCTACCCCTAAGCCCCAGACAGTCTCCACACGGATGACCGTTACAAAAGCGTTCACATCCTCTCTCGCCACAAATTGCTTGATCAGCATGCTTTCCCTGGGCGAGCAGAGGGTGACGATCTTTTTTCTGGGTATCTTGGTGTATTCACCTATTATATTCACGTTGGAAACGCCTCTTTTGATTTCGTGGAGAATAAAATTGGCCACTTCGTCATGTTTGTCGGTAATGATTTCCAGTTGAACGACTTTCGCGTCAAAACCATACATAACGTATTCCACTACTCTGGAAAAGATGATTTGGGTAACCAGCGCATAAAGCGCAATATTCCTTCCGAAGAAAATGCCGGAACCGATTATAATGGCCGAATCGATGACGAGTAGAATTTTTGAGATTCCCACCTGAGGGATCCACTTAATTTGAATGATCTTTGCGATGGTATCCGTTCCGCCAAAGGAATAGCCTCTGGTAAAAACCAGTCCGGTACATATGCCACCGAAGACTCCGCAATAGATGGCCGCCAAGATTACATCCTTCTCTTCCAGCAGGCTGATGTTGAGTCGTTCAAACAGGAATAGGAATGCCGGATAAATCAAGGTCATAACCAATATTTTCCTTGCCTCCCGAACTCCCAGCAGAATACCGCAGGCCACTAAAACCACAAACGCCAGTGCGTAATATAAAATGGAAAAGTCAATTCCCATCGGCCCCTGAAGGATGCGGCAGATTCCGGTAATGCCTCCGCTGGAAAGGCCGTTTGGAATCATAATGCAGATGCTTGAAAAAGCACCCATAGCACAGGCGATGATGAGAAATGCCCAGTCTATGCTCAATTCCTTAATCTTCTGTTTCGTTATGGCTTCTTTCCATTTTTTCATTTCTTTCACCCAAGGCACCGAAGTGTCACTCTCTTATAATTCTGCCGTGAGAATTGCACTGTTTCCAAAGACGTCTACCACTTTGATACAAACCGATTCAAAATCAGTGCCTATGGCCTCGTAAATAGTCTGGATGCCTTCATTTCCCTTACTAAAGTATGCATCGGGTTTGTTGATCCCATTCTCATAATGAGTGTCTACGCTCCAGTAGGCCACAAGCTGCAGCGGGTCCTGACCCAGGATCTTTCTTATAACAGGCTGATATTTCTCGTCCACAGGCAATTGCTTCAATGAGTATGGTCGATAGCCGCGGAGCTCAACCTTTAGAAGCATCCTGCCGGAAACGAGCTCCGGCTGCAAGGAGATATCGGCATCAATCTTTCCCTTCTCTTCTGCTACTATCTCGTCGCCCGCCTCATCATAAAGTGAATAGGCGGCGTTTGTAGCGATCAAGCGCTTGTGGGAGCTAATGGTGGCCAGCCTTCCGATGTCGCAGGAAATCCATTTCCGCCTCATCTTCCCGGCCGTAGCAGCCATGGTGCCGGATCCGCCGAAGAAGTCGGCGCAGAGATCCCCTTCCCTAGTGCAGCTTTCCAGTATGCGCTCAATCAGGGTTTCGGGTTTTTGCGTCACATAGCCTGTACGTTCTGCCGAAGTCCGCCCCACCATATCCAACTGCCATACGTCCTTGCGATTGACCATGGTGTACCAACCCGTTTCGTCCCGATATTCCCTAACACCCTTGAAGCGATAAGGCTTGTAGCCTCTATTGTAGGATTTCTCCTGAAGGGGTTCAAAATAGTATTTATCGGTCTTTGCGTAGAACAGCAAGGTGTCATGCTTTCTGGCAAATCGCCTCTTGCTGACACCTCCCGATTTATACTGCCAGATGATCTCGTTGATGAAGTTCTTTTCGCCGAAAATTTCGTCCATCAGAACCTTTACATAATGGACTGCATGCCAATCCAAATGTACCCAAATGCAACCGTCCTCTGCCAGAAGATCGCGCATGACCATCAAACGAGTGGCCAGCATTTCCAGGTATTCTTCCAGGCCCCGGCTCCAAGCATCACTGTAAGCCTTTTGCTTCATGATGGGAATTTTATTCACCTTGTCGGAGCGAAGCTTGATCTCTGCACCGTAGTTTGCCTTTGAGAAAAATGGAGGATCTATGTAGATTAGTTTGAGTTTGCCGCTGAGATCTTTTTCATCGATCAGGAATTTCATAAAGCTCAAATTGTCTCCTCGAACCAATAGGTTTTCAGACAAATCGGCGGTCACCTTGCTCTTTCCGGTGTATTCCTTCAATACGTATCTTCCGGTTCCGGTTTCCGCCATGATTTCCTCGTAGGCTTTTCTGCTTTCCTCCAAGATCGTTGGAAGTTTCATAATCAAACTCATGACATACTCCTCCCTGTCGCACATTTGCAATGTGCGACACTAGAATCAGGTGTTAGATATCTTCGATATCTGGCCCCTCACCGCTTTTCGTTACTTTAAAACTTCCATGAGGTCCTGACGGCCGACTTTCTCCAGAGCTTCTCTGACAAGAGGTCTGTTTTCCTTCTTATGAAAATGCAGCAGTGCCCGCTGCAGTTTTTTCTCACGCATATCCTTGGCAACATAGATCTTTTCACCCGTCAGGGGGTCCATTTCCGTATAGTACATGGCAGTGGCCAAGGTTCCCGGTGTGGGGTAGAAATCCTGAACCTGATCCGGTACAAACCCGCTCTTCTTCAAATAGAGGGCAAGCTCAACCGCATCCTCCAGGGTGGAACCGGGGTGGGAGGAAATGAGATAGGGTATCAGATACTGCTTCTTCCCTATCCTTTCGTTGGTCTCCTTATATTTCCTGCTGAAGGCCTCGAAGACTTCCTTGGGCGGCTTTCGCATCCTTGCCAGCACCTTAGGCGAGATATGCTCCGGCGCCACTTTCAGAGTGCCGCTGACGTGGTGTCTGCAGATCTCTTCCATGAATTCGCCACTGGGGTCTGCCATCACGTAATCATAGCGTATGCCGGAACGAATAAACACTTTTTTAACCCCCGGCAGTTTTCGGACGCTGCGAAGAAGGTCCAGATAGCCCTTGTGGTCCACCATGAGCTGCTTGCAGGGCTCTGGGTAAAGACATTCCTTGTTCTTGCATACTCCGGACTTCAACTGTTTGTCGCAAGCCGGGCCGCGGAAATTTGCGGTAGGGCCCCCGATGTCGTGTATATATCCTTTGAAATCCGGTCTTTTCGTCAGGGCCTCCGCTTCTGCCACAATGGAATCCTTGCTTCGCCCCCTCACTTCCCGGCCCTGGTGATAGGTTAGGGCGCAGAAAGCACAGCCACCAAAGCATCCCCGGTTTGCAACGATGCTGAACTTCACCTCGTCGATGGCGGAAACCCCTCCCGCTTCCTCATACATGGGATGCCAATTCCCTTCATAGGGCAGCTGGTATACGTCGTCTAAGTCCAGTGTTTCTAGTGGTGGCATAGGTGGGTTTACCACCACGGATACGTTGTTGTCGTAAGGTTCAACCAGCGTTTTTCCATTAATGGAATCGCTGTTCAAGTATTGTAGGCGAAAGCTGTCCGCGTAAGTTTCTGTTGAATGATTTACTGCCTCCCAAGATGGCAGCGGGATCACTTCCTGCCCGGGAAAAGCAGAATGCAAGTCCTCTGTTGAACCTGTGGTCTTGTAGGCTGTCCCGGAAATCCAGGAGATATCTTTGATTTCAATGCCACTGTCCAGAGCTTCGGCAATCTCCACAACCGCTTTTTCCCCCATCCCGTAAATTAAGAGATCGGCTTTGGAATCCAGCAGGATGGATCTGCGTAGCTTGTCTTCCCAATAATCGTAATGAGCAAGCCTTCGCAGGCTTGCTTCGAGGCCACCGATAATAACGGGGACATCCTTATAGGCTTCCCGTGCACGGTTACTATATACGATGACGGCTCTATCCGGACGACGTCCCGCCTCTCCTCCCGGAGAGTAGCTGTCGGTTCGCCTCCTGTGCTTGAAAACGGAAAAATGATTCACCATGGAGTCCACGTTTCCGGAATTGATGAGAAAGCCCAAACGGGGTCTGCCAAAACGGCAAAAATCTTCAGCGCTACGCCAGTCGGGCTGGGGGAGTACAGCGACTTTATAGCCTCTGCTTTCCAATACGCGGCTGATAATCGCATGCCCGAAGGAGGGGTGATCCACATAAGCATCTCCCGTAACCAGCACAAAATCAGGCTGATCCCAGCCTCTGTCTTTCATTTCTTCTTTTGTAACCGGTAAAAAAGCCATATCTCCTCCAATGGAAGTCGGAAGCAGGGGGACGGTTCTTTTGCTTCCTCTTATCTACTGCCCTTGTCATAGGGAACGGCCACCGCTCTCGGTGCCTGGGAGGACTTGGAGCTGAAGGCCAATACTATTAGAGTTGCTATAAAAGGTATCATTTTATACACGTCACTTGGTATCTGCGCCGTGGACAAAATTGGAATCACTGAATAAGCGGAAGCGATAGTCTTCATGAGCCCGAAGAAGAATGCGGCAAAGAGCACCCTCATGGGCTTCCACTGGCCAAAGATCATGACCGCCAAGGCCAGAAATCCATAGCCGGATACGGTGGCATTAAACTGCGTGGAAGTTGGAATGACGAATACCAATCCTCCCAGTCCGGCCAGCCCCCCGGATATCATGACCCCCGTATAGCGCATTTTATATACATTGATGCCCACAGAATCCGCAGCGTGGGGATGTTCGCCGCAGGCACGGAGCCGCAATCCGAACCGGGTTTTATATAGCACGATGACGGAGATTACCAAGATCAGCAATCCGATATAGGTGGTGATATATGCATTTTTAAACAAAAGACCACCGACGATGGGGATGTCCCCCAACACCGGTACCGATGATATCCGGAAGGTGTTGCTGAAGGTAATCTGCTGAACACCATTTTCCTGAATCATTCGGGCTACGTATATGGCGAAAGCCGGGGCAAACATATTCAAGGCTGTACCGCTGATGATCTGATCCGACTTCATATTCACCGATGCGTAAGCGTGCAGCAAGGAGAAAATGACTCCCGTAATCACAGCAATGAGAATAGCTATCAGTAGCAGGAACTGGCCGCTCATGCTTCCTTGCATCTGATTTATAAAAAGGATACTCGTAAATGCTCCCATGATCATCATACCGTCCAGAGCGATGTTGGTGACACCGCTTCGTTCGGTAAATACACCGCCTAATGCTACGATGAGCAAGGGTATGGAGAAAAACATGGTCTGCTGAACAACTAAATATAGGATACTCATTATTCATCCTCCCCTTCGTTCTTGATCTCTGCCGCATCTGTTCTCCATTTCAATAATCTTGGCAATATATTTCTGAAAAGGAGGGCAAAGGCGCTGAAGTAGATGATGCAAGCGATGATGATATCGATGATTTCCGGAACGAAGTCCAGGGTCTGCAGGTAGTTTCCGCCCAAGGTAATATAGGAGATGAAGATAGCGGAAAATATAATGCCGATAGGATTGGACAGCCCGAGCAGTGCCACGGGGATACCGTTGAAGCCTTCCGCCGCCAAAACATCCACTGCTTTGATATGGCGCCCGCTTGCTCCTGAAAGATAGAGAAGCCCACCACCGAGGCCAGATAAAGCACCGGCGATAACCATAGACATCACAACGCTTCTCTTCTCATTGATTCCTGCAAATTTGCTAGCATTCTGGTTGAATCCGCAAGCCTTGAGTTCGTAGCCGAAAGTGGTTTTGTTCAAAACGATAAACATAACAACGGCAACAATCAAGGCGACATAGAATCCGCTGTTCACTGTAGATAAATCCACTGCTCCGGAAGAACCGATTGGGTTGTAGAAGATCTTGTCCAATCCTCCTTTGGGCAGAACGGCAGATTCGGCCACGTTCATGGAAAGAGCTTTTCTCGAGTCATACACGGTGGCCTTCACCATAAAGTTTGCAAAGTACATTCCTATATAATTCATCATGATCGTTGAGATAACTTCGTGTACATTTAAGTAAGCCTTTAGCAGGCCGGGGATCAGGGCCCAAAGCCCTCCCACAACAGCGGCTGCTAAAAGGGCGACCATCCAATGAAAGGGCGCCGGGATAAAGGTCCATTTTACGCCAATATAAACGGCCGCAAAGGCCCCCATTATGAACTGGCCGGAAGCACCGATATTGAACAGGCCGGTTTTGAAGGCAAAGCCGACAGAGAGACCTGTAAGGATCAGAGGTGTGGCAAAGTACATGACCTGCCCCATTCCCTTTCCTCCGGTGGAGAATCCCCCCTTCAGAATGATAATAAACCCCTCCACAGCCTGAGGCGGATTGCTGACCAACAGGATGATAAATCCGAAGAGTAATCCGGCAAAGATGGCAACGATGGAAGAAGTGGCATTGTTGAATCCTCGAATGTTAAGCAATTTCTTTAGTAGAATCATATTGCTTCACTCCTTTCATCTCTCTTTCCGCCGGCCATGTATAGGCCTATCTCCTGGAAGGTGGCAGTTTTGGGATCTAGCTCTCCGACGATTTCTCCCTCATAGATAACTAGGATCCGATCGCTGACGTTCATAACCTCCTCCAGTTCAAGGGAGATGAGAAGTACCGCCTTTCCCTCGTCCCGCTGGGCTATGAGCTGTTTATGGATGTATTCGATGGCTCCGACATCCAATCCTCGAGTTGGCTGAACAGCAATCAATATTTCGGGGTCCAGATCAATTTCTCTAGCCACGATGGCTTTCTGCTGGTTGCCTCCGGACATGCTTCGGGTAATCGTTTTGGCACCTTGTCCGCTCCGGATATCGTATTTGCCGATGAGGCAATCTGCATACTCATTGATCTTCTGAAACTTCAGGAAACCGTTCTTTTGAAAAGCGGGCGTATAGTAGCATTTGAGCACTAAATTTTCCTCGAGGCTATAGTCAAGAACCAGCCCATGCTTATGCCGGTCTTCTGGGATATGGCTCATTCCTTCTGCATTGCGCTTTCGAATGGAATAATTCGTTACATCCTTTCCGTTTATGAAAATATGACCTTTCTCAATGGGCTGCAAACCGGTGAGCGCGTAGACGAGCTCTGACTGACCGTTTCCGTCGATTCCGGCTATGCAGACGATTTCCCCTTTGCGAACGGTAAAGGATACATCCTTTACGGATTTCTTCGTATTATGCCTGCCGCCTACGGTGAGTTCCCTCACTTCCAGGGCAGGTTCCGTGGGTATAGAGTCTGCTTTTTCAACCGCGAAGTCGACTTTGCGACCTACCATCATCTCGGACATTTCCTCTTTAGCAGTAGTGGCAACATCAATAGTACCTACTAGCCTTCCTTTTCGCAAAACAGTGCAACGATCCGCTACAGCCTTAATCTCGTTCAGCTTATGGGTGATGAAAAGGATGGATTTCCCTTCTGCAGCTAAATCCCTCATAATCTTCATAAGCTCTTCGATCTCCTGGGGAGTGAGCACCGCAGTAGGTTCGTCAAAGATAAGAATTTCGTTGTCGCGATAGAGCATTTTTAAGATTTCCACCCGCTGCTGCATCCCGACGGTAATATCCTGAATCAGCGCATCCGGGTCTACGGAAAGGCCGTATCTTTGGGAAAGCGCCACCACTTTATCTCTGGCGGCATCCATACGCAGCAAACCGTTGTGCGTAGTCTCAACACCTAAAATAATGTTTTGCAGTACTGTAAAGTTGTGCACGAGCTTAAAGTGCTGGTGCACCATGCCGATCCCAAGAGCGTTGGCCGCATTGGGGTCATTGATCTTTACTTCCTGCCCTTCTTTTTTAATGAGGCCTTTTTCCGGTATATAAAGGCCAAAAAGAACACTCATCAGCGTGGATTTTCCTGCGCCGTTTTCACCGAGCAGTGCGTGAATCTCACCCTTTTTCAGTTGGAGAGTGATGTTATCATTTGCAATGATCCCGGGGAATTCTTTTGTGATGTTCAACATTTCGATTACATAATCCATATGTTGCCCTCCGTTTTATGGGTTTCCTTGATTTGCCATACTAGAACTTATTATACATGAATTGTCCACAAAAATAAATCATAAATGATATATGCCCGTCCAAGACTGAGGACAAACAACAACGGACCCCTTTTTCAGGGCCCGCTGCGAATGATTCATGTAAAGTTTCGAAATCCCGGACGATTGCCGGTGTTATTGGACCAGGGTAGCGTTTACGATGGAAAGTCCCAAGTCATCCAGAGTCATCTCTTTGCCGTTTGCATCGGCATCTTTCACCAGCTCGATATTGCCTGCAACCAGATCGGCGAAGACAGCATCATAATCAGCCTGGGTGAAGGTTTCAAACTTGGAGGTATCCATAGGTAGCTGAACGCCATCTTGAGCTGCTCCGTAAACCAGCGCTTCTCCACCGGGGAAATTCCCTGCGTAGTAAGCGTCCAGTGCTGACTGCACAGAAGCGGCTAAGCCCTTCATAGCGGAAGTGATGACAGTCTCAGACTCAGAACTCTGATCGACGTCAACACCGATGACCGCTGCACCTGTTGACTCAGCAGCAGACATGACGGAGTTTCCTACCAAACCACCGCAGGCAAAGATGACTTCAACACCTTCAGCATACCAGGAAGTAGCCAGTGTCTGAGCTTCTGGAGTGGCATCAAAACCGCCGGTGTAGTGATATTTCAGGTCGATGCTTGAAATGCCCAACTCAGCAGCAGCTGCTTCGGCACCCTGAGCAAAGCCGTAACCAAAACGTACAACGGCAGGAACAGCCATTCCGCCCATGAAGCCTAATTTGGTGTAGCCGTCTTTTACAGCGGCATAACCGGCAAGATATCCGGACTCCTCTTCTGCATAGACGATGCCGACGGCATTATCATTGGTCCGGAACTCGCTGTAATCTGCATTGTGCGGATTTCCGTCAACCAGGATGAAGTTAACATCTTCATACATGTCCTGTGCGATAAAGATTGGTTCTTCGAAGAGGAAGCCCGGTGTTACGACGATCTTGGCTCCGCCTTCAACGGCAAGCTGGATGGATGCCAGATAAGCATCTGTCGTCTGCTCAGTTGGCTTATAGTATTTATGAGTGATTCCATTTTCTTCGGCATAGGCTACAATACCTTCCCAAGTACCTTGGTTGAAGGATTTGTCGTCGATGGATCCGATATCGGTAATCATTGCAATCTCGTATCCTTCAGCAACCGGTTCGCCATTTCCTTCGTTGGGAGCAGGCTCCGTGCCACCGCAAGCAGCTAAGCTAAATACCATAGCAAAGGCCAGCAGCAATACCAAAAATTTTTTCATTTGATTTTCTCCTCCTAATTGTTCGTTTAGCATTAATGAACTTCTTCCATTATACTCCAATAACTGGGTTGTGAAAAGCTATTTTTACATTACTGTTACAATTGTATTACAATAAGCTGGTAAAACCCAGCTTATTCCTGCACTATATCGGGGACTTTGAATTCCTCAAATTGTTCCCTGTTTTCCGGTACAAATATGTCCTCCGCCAAGATAGCGGCAGCGTAAAGGTCTGCCTGTGCCTTGGTTTCCTCCGTTAGGTTCTCCGCCTCGTCCGAATAACCTACAGCTTCAAAATCCAGTCCAAAATTGTAAACGCCACCCTCAAATTTCCCGTCAAGGAAGCTTTGAATAGACAGGTATACGCCGTTGTCTACGCGCTTGAACATGGAGCAAAGCACTGTATCCGGATCGATGTACGACTGATCTTTGTCAACGCCGATGGCCCATACACCCCGTTCGTCAGCCGCCTCAATCACGCCTATTCCGCATTCTCCCGAAGCATGAAAAAGCACATCAGCTCCTTCGTCAATGAGAGCCAACGCTGCTACTTTTCCCGCTTCCGCATCGTCAAAGCGGCCCGTATACTCTACCAGGACCTTTGCTTCCGGATTCACAGACTTGATACCTGCGCGATAGCCATACTCAAACCCGTCCATGGTACCATCCTCTGCGCCTCCTACTAATCCCAACGTTTGTGATTCCGTAGACATGGCGGCAATTACGCCTACGAGAAAGGCCCCTTCTTCCTCTTTGAAGGAAAGGCTCATTACATTATCCGGAGCTTCCTCTTCCGAATCCACCACGGCAAACAAGGTTTCGGGGTTTTGTTCTGCGATTTCCTGCAGATCGTCTGCTTTGATATGTCCCACTGCAATGACGAGATCGGCTCCCTCAGATGCACTTTGGGATATTGTTTCTATGTAAGCATCACGGGTTTCCGGCTCCTCCACCTTTACTTCAATTTCATAATCTTCCGCTGCCCTGAGGATTCCCTCATAAGCCATATCATTGAAGGACTCGTCTCCCAGTCCCCCTTCCGAGGCCACCATAACCACCTTGGGCAGTGGGTCGATTGGCTGTGCACTTGTTGTATCACATGCTGTTGAGCTGATTAGCATCAGAGCTATCAGGCACAGCAATAAAATTTTTCTCATTCGTTCCTCCGATCTTACATCCTACTACGAACTAAATTACAGTATATCGCATTCATCCAATCCAATCAAGGCGTGAGAATTTACCAGCCGAGTCTGATCGGGATGCAAAAATAGCGTTACGACAAAAGTCAAACCCCTGAAGACGAGCCTCAAGGGTTTGACTTTATGCATGATTATCAGTTGTAAACTTTCTTCTGTTTCTTATTCTTACGGGCGAATGAACATCTGGACCCAGTAGCCGGAACCGTTTGAACCGGATACGTAACCTACGCCGATTTCCGTAAAGTTGCCGTTCATGATATTGGCTTTGTGACCGGGGGAGTTCATCCAACCGTTCATTACGGATGTGGGATTCATGTAACCCTTAGCGATGTTTTCACCTGCTGCTGTGTATCTGATGCCGAAGGACTTCATCATGTCAAAGGGCGAGCCGTATGTGGGTGATGTGTGCGAGAAGTAGTTCTTGTCTCTCAGGTCTGCAGCTTTGGCTTCCGCTACTTTTGAAAGTTCTGCGTTGAATTTCAGTGCGGAGAGTCCCTGAGCTGCTCTTTCCTTGTTTACTAATTCTACTACCTGAGCTTCATGGCTTCCGGTTGCGCTGTTGCTCTCAGCGGGGGCTGCGGGCTTTTCAACTGCAGGAGTTGCAGGGGCTACCGGCTTTTGTGCTGCGACAGGTGCTGCGGGCTTTTGTGCTGCGACAGGGGCTACTGGCTTTTGTGCTGCGACAGGTGCTGCGGGCTTCTTCACAGTTACCGGGGGGGCCTTCAGCTTACTGCATGCTTGCTGCAGTGCCTGAAGGTCAAAGCCACTCTTCAGGTTGGGCATATATTTCGAGTACAGGTTCTGCATCTGTTCCACGTTCATTTTCAATCCGAACTGGCTCAGATTATTGGGGCAGGGTTTTTCTGCTGCAAATGCCATGGTCGGCATCATCATTACAACTAATATGCATAGTACTACAACGTGTTTGATACTCCTCTTCATACAAGTATACCTCCGTATTTCAGTATCCTGAGTCCTGAGTGTTCTGTTACAGTGCACTCTGTTCGGACTCCAATTTGCTCAAATCACTTTGTGCGATCTGATAAAAATAAGTATAGGGGTTCTTTTTCTTCAAAAGAACCCCTCAAAATCTTCCAATTTCAACATTCATTATTTTTTTAACAAAAAAACTAGAGAAAAATTGTCTCCAAAACTCGATCTGTATCGCCCAAATCCGAGAAATAGTGATCAGGATTGCACGCCCGCAATGATTCTTCATCTGCCCATCCGGTGCCTACAGCGATGCTGGTAATCCCCACCTTTTGCGCGCAAAGAACATCGTAGATACTGTCCCCAATCAAATAGATGTTTTTTTTCAAAAAAACGGTATTGTGTAATTCTTGAGCCTCGCGTATGCAGGCAAGCGCAGCATCCCACTTTTCACCGGCTTCGTCCCCGAAACCTCCCAGCGTAAAGTAATGACCTAGCCCCACGGAATTTAACTTTGTCATGGCTCCAATCCGGAGATTGCTGGTCAGCAGAGCATTTTGGGAACTTGGATTTGCATCAATGGCATCTAAAAGCGACGGTATGCCCGGCAAAACCCGCTTTTGCTCGTTCTTTTCAAGGACATCCGACAGAACCTTTTGGTAGTGTCCGATAACAGTAGGTAGCTGGTCCTTCTCAATGGCATGGGACCTCATGATACCGTCCAGTATCATAGAGTCCATAGCCCCCCCTATATCAGAACTCCCGAAAGCATCCTCGATGCCGTAAAGCTCCAGAAAAGTACGGTTCAGCGATTTCCTCCCATCGCTTCCACAGTGGAGCAAAGTTCCATCGATATCCCAGAGGATCAATTTTTGAACTGCTATCAATCTAACATTTCACACCCTTCGAAAATATCCCCTAGTTCGTCCAGATCTGCGCTCACACTGACCACAAAATCCAGATCATATAGCTTGGATATGTTGCGAAGTCTCTCGAAAAATTCGCCCAAATCGGGAAGGTGCACATCTTTGTGGCGCAGTATCCCATCTATAAAAATGACCTCAATGTCATGATCCGAGCTGATGATACCGTAGATAAATCCGATATATTCATCAATGTTTGTAATGTGTTCATAATCTTCCATACAAACGACTCTGATTTGATACTTGAGGTCGTACATTAGCCTGTGATTTTTGTTGATAAAAACGATGCTACCGTCTGCAGTCTCCACCATATCGTTGGCCAAGTGTATCATATTTTTTGTTTTCCCGGACCCTTTGTGGCCCGCAAATACTTTCACCAATTGCGATCGCCCCTTTCTTTTTTATCTCTAATTTTATTATACACTACCCTTGAAAAAGGGCAAGGAAGAAATACTATGATTTCTTCCTTGTATTCCATGAATTTATTTCCTTTTCCCTTTACTATCCATAATGGTGAACTCCTGTTTCATATTAGATCAAATCTTTTGATTCAAGAAAGTCTTTTGCAACATCCTCAATACTCTGACCTTCTACATCGACCAGATAATTCAACTCTATCATTGTGGGGTCATCAATCATGCCTCCCAGCTCATTCAATAGGTCCTTCAGCTCCGGATAGTTTTCCAATGTATCGTTTCGGATGAGCGCAGATGCATAGTACGGTGGGAAAAATCCCTTGTCATCCTCAAGAACTTTCAGGTTGTACTTTCTGATAGGTCCATCTGTCGCGAAGGCGTCGGTAGCATCAATATCTCCATTTCCAATGGCTTGATATTTCATCGAGATTTCCATTTTCACCGGATCCCCCTTGAATTCCATTCCATATAGTTCTTTGAGCCCGTCAAAACCATCCGGGCGGTCATAAAACTCGTATCCCCCGCCAAACACCAGATTCTCCGACACCTTGGCGAGGTCACTGTATGTTTCTATCCCATATTCCTCATATACCTCATTTGACACTGCAACGGCGTAAGTATTGTTGAGTCCTAATGGCTCGAGCCATGTTATGTCGAATTGACTATCGAATTCTTCCGAAACCACACGGTACGCTTCGTCGGGGTCGCCGATTACGTCCATATCTAATTGCGCCGTTAAGGCCGTACCGGTATATTCTGCGTAAATATCAATTTCGCCCTTCTTAATTGCCTCAAAACAGACAAATGTTCCGCCCAGGTTTAGCTTGCGGTTGACGCTGATATCCGTACGGTTTTCTATCAATTGCGCAAAAACCTCTCCCAGTATCATGTTTTCACTAAAATCTTTGGATCCAATTGTAATCGTATCATCACCGGAGCACCCGCTCAGTGCCATGGACAGCCCAATTACAAGCGTCATTATTACAATGACCCATTTTTTCATTTTCATTTTTTCTCCTCCTCTTTAAAACATCTCATTTATAAAAATCAGTTGACTTAACGACAATCCGATATTTATACATATCCTTCATTTATTGGTGTCAGAAGTTCTAAGTGTTAGTCTGCGTTCAATGTTGGACATCACGTAATCAAAAACCAAAGCCATCAGAACAACGGGAATTGCCCCCATCAAAATAAGCTCTAGGCTTCGAGTCTGTATGCCGCGGTAAACGGGAAAACCAAGTCCACCGGCACCAATCAGTACACCCATGACTGCTATAGATAATGAGTTAACAGTTGCTATCTTTATTCCTGAAAAAATCAAGGGAAAGGAAAGTGGCAATTCCACTTTAATTAAACGTTGCAATTTCGTCATTCCCATTCCTTTGGCCGCATCTTTTAAGTACGGCTGCACATCGTTCAAGCCAATGAAGGTATTGCGGACAATGGGCATGAGTGCATATAGTACCAACCCTACTATTATGGTAGTGTTCCCAAGGCCAAACACGATCATCAGAAGAGCCAGCAGAGCCAGCGATGGAATGGTTTGCAAAACTTCCGTAAGCCATAGAATAATCTTGTCAAGATATCGAACCCAATAAGCCACCACTCCAAAGAAAATACCTAAAACAACGGCAATGGCTATCGCTATAAAAACAATATACATATGCTCTGCAATCATTGAAAACATATTCATACCCTAACCCCCCTTAACCCTCTCGGCGTGAGGATGCGCTGCAATAATCCAATCAGTCCGCTCAAGACTAATGCTAATATTGCAGAGGGAACTGCTCCCGATAGTATGAGTTTCGTGTTATAGGTTGCAAGACCCGTCCATATGGGATCTCCCAGGCCTCCGGCTCCAATGTACGACGCTAACGTTGCCCAGCTCACTATGTAAACCGTGGAAATGCGTATGCCACCGATTATAGATGACAGAGCCAGGGGTAATTCTACCTTAAAAAGCATTTGCATGTTGGTCATACCGATACCTCGGGCTGCTTCCGTATAGCTGGGGTCCACTTCCGTTATACCTGTATAGGTATTTCGTAAAATTGGCAAGATAGCATAAAGACTCAGTATCACTAAGGCAGGCAGCATCCCTATTCCCAGAAATATTAGGGCAAAACCTAACATAACCAAGCCGGGAATAGTCTGTATCGTTCCGGCTATTGCCAATACGGTGCCTGCTAGTTTTCTGTGTCGTGAGAGCACAATACCCAGCGGAATGGATATCACGATACCTATAAAAACAGAGATTCCTACCAACTCTATATGACGTAGGAGATTATTGGTCATATCCCTTTGGTTCTCAATCAAAAAATCTATTAAAGTCACGACGTCACATCCCCCCATAACACCTCGCCCATTGCCCTGGTCATGCTGGTCTTCGTGATGAGGCCGGCCACGGTATTGTCGTCATTCAATACGATTACATAGCTTGTGGAGGATGTAAGCAATGCGTCAAATGCCTCCTGGGCGTCATCAGCCACCTTTACTACAGGTGCTGCATCCGTAATTAATTTACCGATTTCCATTCCGCCTCTTCCGTGAGCACGTAAATCCCCTATGGTAACAATTCCTGCATATGTATCATCCTCATTTATTACGACGAGGGTATCCACATCACGGCTTTTCATTAGCTCAATGGATTTGAGAGTCTGATTATTTCTTGCTGCTTTGACTACTCTCGTACGCATAACATCTCCCGCCGTAAGTCCATTGCTCCTGTTATCGATTTGTTTTCCCATAAATCCGGAGATGATGGGATGTGCCGGATTGTGTAACATTTCCTCCGGTGATGCCATTTGAAGGATTTTTCCCTCGTTCATAAAGACAATGGTATCTGCCATCTTCAGAGCTTCATCCATGTCATGAGTCACAAAGACTATGGTCTTCTTCAGTTTTTTCTGAAGCCGTCTCACTTCATCCTGGAGGGTGTCACGAGTGATGGGGTCAAGAGCCCCAAAAGGTTCATCCATGAGTATGATGGGCGGCGAGGCTGCAAGTGCTCTCAGGACACCGATTCTTTGCTGCTGTCCCCCTGATAATTCCGATGGGTACTTGTGAGCGTTTTCCTCGTAGGGCATGTTCACCATTTCAAGCAAATCGCGAACGATGGTCTGCCATTTGTCCTTTGGGTATTTAAGCAGCTTTGGAACCACTGCAATATTCTGTTCTACAGTCATGTTCGGAAATAAGCCGATCTGCTGGATCACATATCCGACTCCCCTACGCAGTTCTACAGGGTTCATCTCTGTGATATCCTTGTCGTCAATATAAATCTTTCCTTCATTTGGCTCGATCAAACGGTTGATCGTCTTGAGAGTGGTGGTTTTCCCACAGCCGCTGGGACCGATGAGCACCACGAATTCTCCCTGTTGAATCTCAAAACTCAACTCGTCCAAGACCAGTGTTTTCCCATATTTTTTGCTTACCTTTTCAAACTTTATCATTCTAAACCACCTTCTTTTGCAAAGTAACCACTCAATCATAACATTAGGTTGTTACTTATGTCAAATCATTGCCAACTTAAAAAATCGTGCAATCCTATCAAATGCACGATTCATCAAGAGAAAAATATCCGGGATGTTGTTGTAAAATGGCGCTTAGGCAACTTTCCGGGAAAAAGACGTCGAAAAGTTATTTTATATCAGTTATTTCAATAAATTCCTTCACTCGAATCTGGCTGTTATCGTCCCCCACGAAGTAGATGGTGTCTCCCTCGTACAGGAACGCATATGGGCCCGGGGACATAAGCAAGGTATCATGATGGCGAATGCCAATCACCGTGGCAGTTGTGTTGTGCCAGAAATTGACTTGAGAAAGTGTTTTCCCGGCACAGTGGGAAGAGGCCTCTATGGTTGCTTCAAAGGGAAGAAAGGGATTGATGGCCTTGAACCGTTCAACGCGATCCATCAACTTGGAAATGCTGTTTTTTAAGGATTTCCCATCCTCCATCTGCTTGTCCAACCGTTGGAGAATTTCTGTTTTCAGGGCGCCCACACTCTTTATGTCCCGAAACTGCTTCACGAACTGCACGGCATTTTCCTCGGACAAAATGGTCACGCCACTGCCCTTCACCGTCTCCACAATCCTGAGATCCGCAAGTATGGAAATGGCTCTCCTTGCAGTCTCTGCCGATACCCCGTACTGGCTGGCCAATGAGGAGCGAGTATAAATGCGCTCCCCCACTTTATAATGCCCTTCAACAATTTTAGAAGCCACGTCAGCCGCAATTTGCTGATATCTCGGTGTTGTGACTTTTATCTTCTCATCCATTCTTAACCCCCGCTCATACAGCACTAAATACAGTACCTCACGGTATTAATCCTATCAGTTATCTGCTCTGTTCTCAAGTGTCTGTAGCCGAAGCTGACCGCAGGCGCCCTCAATATCCATGCCCAGCTCCCTTCGGATCGTAGTCTGAATCCCCTTTTCCTCTAATATCTTGCGGAAATTCTCCGCTGCCTGCCGATCGGTAGATGCATACTCTCGCTCGCTGACGGGGTTGAGGGGGATCAGATTTACATGACAGAGCATGTGCCGCAGTTTATTTGACAGCTCTTCCCCATGGGACAGCTTGTCATTGACTCCTTTGATCATGGCATATTCGAAGGTGATGCGTCTGCCGGTTTCTTTCGTATGGTTACGACAGACTTGCAACAACTCTCCCATAGGGTACTTTTTATTGATGGGCATGAGTTGGTTGCGGACTTCATCATTTGGGGCGTGGAGGGAAATCGCCAGATTGACCTGTGGAAAATCCCTGCCGAAAGCCTCGATCTTGGGTATGATTCCGCAAGTGGAGACGGTTATAGCTCGAAGGCTCATATTCAGCCCTTCCTCTGCATGAATCAACTCAATAAAACGGCACAGGTTCTCATAGTTATCAAAAGGCTCTCCGATGCCCATTACTACTACATTTCCGATTCGTTCTCCGGTGTCTCTTCCGATGGAGAGGACCTGATCCAGCATTTCTGCAGGAGACAGGTTGTCTGCCCTTCCTCCGATAGCCGAAGCACAGAAGGCGCAACCCATCCTGCAACCCGCCTGTGAAGAAATGCAGACAGAGTTGCCATAACGGTATTTAAGGAACACGCTCTCAATCGCATTGCCGCTCTTCAGCTTGAACAGATACTTTCTGGTACCGTCCTTGGCAGAGATTTGGAGCCTTTCCATTTCCAGCGTCTCAATGAACGCTAATTCATCGAGCTTCTCCCTCAGAGCCTTGGGCAGGTTTGTCATTTCATCGAAGGTGCGGACGCCCCTGGACATCCATTCAAAGATCTGAGAGGCCCGGTATTTTTTTTCACCGATATTCGCCAGTAACTGCTCCAGTTCCTCGACGTTCATAGACTTGATATCTGCTTTCATTTTTCCTCTTTCTACCTCTGTAGCTTTTCTACATCGATGCCGGTCTTGTGTCCATTCAAGTCGTATTCCTGCAGGGGTTCATCCTTTTCTTTGACTTCAAGCGCCAAAGTTTCATTCATGATATATTCTTTGTGCTCCTGAAGGGCGCTCTTAAACTCTTCGTCACCGTGGCAATAGATGCAGATCCGGTCTGTCATCTCGAAATCCTTTTGCTTGCGAAGCTGCTGTATTTTAGAGATTATTTCCCGGGCAAGACCTTCGGATTTCAGTTCCGGCGTCAGAGTGGTATCCAGGATTACGAACACATTATTCTCCATGGCTACCGCAAACCCTTCTTTCGCAGCGATCCTGACATCAAACATATCCTTATCTACTACTATCTCTTCGCCATCCAGCTCCATGACAAACTTGCCGTCCCGGTCCAGCGCAGCCACGGCTGCTTTGGGATCCAGTTTGGCGATAGCCGCTCCGAAGGCTTTGATTTTTCCTCCCAAAACGGGACCTGCAACCTTGAAATTCGGCTTGAGACTCAGGTTCATATACTTATCCAGTTCTTTCTCAAAGACGACCTCTTTCACGTTGAGCTCTTCTTTAATCAGATCTGCCATATCGCTGATCAAATCTTCATATTTACCATCCACTAAAATCTCGAACAGAGGCTGACGGACCTTGATCCGCTCCTTCTCCCTCACGCCTCTTCCCAAGCCTACCAGTGTTCTTACCAGATCCATCCGTTCCTCAACTTTGTCGTCGATCAGGGCGTCTTTGGATTCCGGATAATAGGAAAGGTGCACCGACTCCTCACCCGTCAGCTTTGTGTAGATTTCGTCGGTGATGAAGGGAGCAAAGGGTGCCGACAGTTGGGCAAGCCCCACCAATATCTCATAGGTTGTCAAATATACGGACTTTTTATCCTCTGTAAGCTCTTCACCCCAGAAACGCCTCCTTGCACGGCGTATATACCAGTTGGAAAGATCCTCTACCAGGAACTCCTGGATTTTGCGCACGGATCTCATGTGATCATAGCGATCCATCTCGCCGATGACTTCATGGATCAAGCGATGGTATTTGGACAGGATCCAGCGATCCAGCTCCGGCCTCTCGTCGTAGTCCACAAAGAAGGTTCTGGGATCGATGCCATCGGTATTGGAGTAGAGCACAAAGAAGTTGTATACGTTCCGCAAGGTACCCAGGAACTTGCTGACGATCTCCACCAGTCCTTCTTCATCAAATTTCGTTGGAGACCAGGCCGGAGAGGTGGACAGCAGGTACCACCTAGTGGCATCTGCACCGTACTTATCGAAGAGGTCGAAGGGGTTAACCGTGTTCCCTTTCGATTTGGACATTTTCTTCCCTTCTTTGTCCAGTATCAGGTCGTTGACCAATACGTTCTTATAGGGCGATGTGCCTTTTATAAAGGTTGAAATCGCAAGCAGGGAATAGAACCAGCCTCTTGTCTGGTCGATTCCTTCACATATGAAGTCCGCGGGGAAAAACTCCTCGTCGAAGTTTTCTTCGTTTTCAAAAGGATAATGTCTTTGGGCAAAGGGCATGGCACCACTGTCAAACCAGCAGTCCATAACCTCGGGTATCCGACTCATGGTCTCTCCGCATTCGGGGCATTTGATATGGACTTCGTCCACGTCGGGTCTGTGGAGTTCGATGGACTGGTCAATCTTCTCCATGGCTTTTTCCACAAGCTCCGCCCTGGAACCGATGCTCTCCAGATGGCCGCAGCTGCAGCGCCAGATATTAATCGGTGTTCCCCAGTACCGATTCCGGGAAATGGCCCAATCATTGACGTTTTCAATCCAGTTGCCGAAACGCTTCTCACCTACAAAGGGCGGGAACCAATTGATGTTGTCGTTATTTTCCACAAGCTGATCCTTCAGCTTGGTCATCTCGATATACCAGCTGGGCTTAGCGTAGTAGAGCAAGGGCGTGGTGCATCTCCAACAATGAGGATAGTTGTGCTCCACCTTTTCTTTGCCATAAATCTTATTCTCTGCAGCCAGCCATTTTATTATGTCTACGTCGAGGCCATCCTCCATGACGAAGCGGCCCGCCCAAGGTGTCTCGGTGTATTTTCCTTCTTCATCCACAGGATTGGGAACCGGTAGATTATACTTCCTGCCTGTATTGTAGTCGTCTTCACCAAAGGCCGGAGCGGTGTGAACGATGCCGGTACCGTCTTCTGTAGTGACATAATCGCCGCAGGTGACGAAGAATGCTTTCTTATCTACTTCTACAAAGGGCATCAGTTGCTCATATTCGATATACTCAAGGTCGCTACCTTTCATCTCTTCCAGGACCGTGTAGGTTCCCGCTCCTAAAACTTTGTCTGCCAGAGCCTTACTCACATAATAGATCGTGTCCTGCTGTTCCACCTTCAGGTAGTCGATATCTGCACCTACTGTGAGAGCCACGTTAGCCGCCAGTGTCCAGGGGGTTGTGGTCCATGCCAGGAAGTACTCATCACTATCTTTGCGCTTGAATTTGGCGGTGATGGTATTGGTCTTTACCTCTTTGTAACCCAGGGCGACCTCGTGGGAAGCCAGACCTGTTCCGCAACGGGGGCAATAGGGTAGGATCTTGTGCCCTTCATAGATCAATCCGGCTTTAAAGAATTCTTTCAGGATCCACCATTCCGTTTCAATATAGTCATTATCCAAAGTGATATACGGATCATCCATATCGATGAGATAGCCCATGCGCCGGGTCATCTCCCGCCACTGCTTCTCATAGGTAAATACGGATTCCCTGCATTTCTGGTTGAATTCCCGGATTCCGTATTCTTCGATATCCTGTTTTCCGTTCATTTTCAGCTGTTTCTCCACTTCGATCTCAACGGGGAGACCGTGGGTGTCCCAGCCCGCTTTCCGTTTTACAGCGTAGCCTTGCATGGTCTTATGGCGAAGCACGGAGTCCTTCAGGGTCCTGGCAATGACGTGGTGGATGCCGGGGCTGCCGTTGGCTGTGGGCGGACCTTCATAGAACAGGAAGGAGGGTTTTCCCTCTCTGGTCGTTACGCATTTTTCCAGTAGGTTTTCCTGATCCCACTGATCTGCCTGTTGGTTCTGAACCTCTGCTATCGGTTTTTCTGACAAATTTGCAAACATTGTATATAGTCTCCTTCTAAATCATCTTGTCACTAATATAAAAATCCCTGAATCCGTTCTCGTTCGAATCCAGGGACGAATCTCTCCGCGGTACCACCCTAATAACGAAGTCTCCTTACCGAAGATTCCGCCTCTTATTTTCCGCTTAACTCGCTGGGAAGTATCCGCTTACTGTTAGTTCACCGGATAAGCTCCGGAGTGATTTTCGCTAAGCCCTCCACCGGCTGCCTTTCACCTTTGGCCGCCTCTCTGCAGGATTCGAAGCCAGCTACTGTCTCCATCAATGCCTTTATATGAGTATACCCTATTATTTTACTTGTATCGCTCTACTATGTCAACTTGAAGTTTCGTAATGCTTTAACTTGCATTATATGTGTGACTACGCCAGCTCCTCATTTATCAAGCAGGCAACAAAAATATGTAGTTTTAGCAGTACCTTGTTGCTTTTTCTCCTGAGAAGCAACAACAGATTCTGATTCCGGCGGATCCTTGTTGCTTTTTCTCCTGGGAAGCAACAACAGATTCTGATTCCAGCGGATCCTTGTTGCTTTCTATGAGACAAGAGGCAGAGATATCATTTTACAAAAGCTATCGTCTCAGCATGCCTAAGATTTCATAGATCACATGGCTGTGGAATCCTTGGGAAGCCAACCGCCTGCCTATTCTGGCAAGTTCCTTTTCACTGAGGGCAGACGATTTCTCATTTTCCTCGTAAAAAACCGAGTCTTCCGGATATTCAGATTCCTCCAACCGATTCCTCAAAAGTTTTTGGACATGGAGCAAGGCAGCTTCTCTCTCACCTTCTGCTCCGAAATGAGCTTCCATTCCCATTCTTATAATATCTGAAGGGACTCCCCTCTCCGTAAGCTCTTTTTCCAACCGGATAGGGCCTCTGCCCTTCTCCTTTCCATAGAGGATATACCTCTCACAGTAATCTTCATCATCGACTAAGCCACATTCCGACAGATACTCAAGGCACTCCTCTATCTCCGCCTTCGGTACATCCTTTGAAAGCAGATGCTTTCGAATCTCCGATACGGTCCGATCACGTGTACTCAGGTATTTCAACGCCAGGTCATGGGCGTTCATAGCCATAACTACTCCTCCTCTCGGTCCTTGTCCGGCTTGGGTGCACCGTTCAGGCTTGTGCCTATGACACCTATGATAATAAAGATCGTGCATACTATATGATATATGTATAATGGTTCTCTCAAAAAAATGACTCCGGCAAAAATGGATATTGCAGTGGACAGGTTTCCGAATATAGTTGCCTTTACGGTTTCCATATTGGCCAGCATGTATGCCATTAGCAGTGATGTAACCAAGGTAGAGAGTATCCCAAGAAATGCACTGCCTAAAACAAACTCCCAATGTGCCAGTGGAGCCAGATACTGCAAAGGCTCTCCACGGATGGCGCTTGTCATGAGCGTTACCGCATTAAAAAACACACAGCCACCGATTGAGATTAGAAAAGCTATGGCATAAGGGCTGAACTCACTTCTTACCCCTCTGATTAAAACATTGCTGAGAGCACTGAGTAGGCATGATATCAGCAGCAAAATGAATCCCTTTACACTTACTCCTTGAAAGCCCTGAAGGCTGAAAAGAAACATGGCAATAACAGCTGCTATAGACAGGGTAATAAATGCATTCTGCTTCCAATCCCCCTTCTCTGCCAGATAGTAGTAAGCAATGATTTTCGAGAGAATTGGAACGATAGCAAAGATAATACCGCTCTCAATGGATGTGGCATAGATCAGTCCAAGAGCCTGAAAAGCCATAAAACCCACAAAGAAAACTAC
>Ga0265293_10004833_pt1 | contig 23240 bp, 15 predicted proteins | sample Munlanlewell138R_FD_192505 | JGI IMG/M metagenome (GOLD analysis project Ga0265293, IMG submission 192505) | Leachate microbial communities from a municipal landfill in Southern Ontario, Canada - Leachate well 138R | ecosystem: Engineered > Solid waste > Landfill > Unclassified | place: Canada... | reverse complement strand
ATCTCCGAAGGGTTTCTCAACAATTGTGTTGGAACCGGTTCCATTGTTTGTATTATTATCTGTCAGCAATGACCAACCGGCAGGCAAAGTTTCTCCAAGCGGTATATTAAAGGACTCGTTTATAAACACAGCGCCGCCGGCATAAACAATACCTCCCGTCAGACCGCCCAAAGCAACGATTTGAACGATAAACGCCAATAAAACACACATTGATAAAATTTTGTTTTTTAAAAACATATAATCACCCTTTCACATAATACTTTATTTCCCTAAATTGTTTTAGTAAGTTGTTACCCTAAGATTGTCCCAATAAATTTTAGTTTCCAAAGCGCTTGTGCTGTTCCCCAAGGTAATATTTTTTAAATGGTCGGTGGGAATTCTGAAGTTGCCCTGTTCTACCTTCTGTTCTCCGTCGATAAACACATCCATCTTGCTGGTTATCGGGTTGGCAACCAGCTTGATGTGATACCATTTTCCATCCTCGGCAGGCGCTATTGTAATGCTGTCATCATTGTCTAAGTACCAAAACCCTCCTGGGTTTGCCAATAAGGAGATATTTGATTCATTCTTTTCATTCGTTAAATAACATACCATAGCCCCGCTTTTTGAACGATCCGGTCCAAATTCAACTTTGAAATCCATTTCCACCACAATAGGCTCCGCATATCTGTCATACTCCTTGATAAAACGGGTTGTGGTTCCCCCGTCCTCACTATTTAACATCAGGCATTTGCTGTTTAAGCTGTTATCATAAACAACTTCAACGGTGTTATTGCCCCGATACCTTGCACCTTCATCTTTGGGGAACAGTCCAATATCATAGTTTTCAAAGTTCTCCTCAACTAAAGTGATTATATCGTTGACAGTAATGGCCACGGTATCCTTTAAAACGCCGCCCCCCGTTTGCACCTCTGCGGTAATCATTGCTTCACCCTGCGCTAAAGCCCAAACGGTTCCGTCCGCATCTACTTTTGCCACATTGGCATTGTTGACGGAATATTTGATTTGCTCACTCGTGATGTCTATTTGTTTGTCATCCTTCTCTAAAACTGCCATTATGGTCATATTTGCCGTCCGACCGGTTCTAATTAATGTTTGGCTTATGTTGGCGTTCATTTCCTTGACCCGTTCACTGGTCAATGCGCTTTGACCGTGAGTAATGTCCAAATCTGTAAAAATACTTTCCGCCGATTCTGCATTTGAAGCAGAGGCTGTGAAAACTCCACCCAATATTTCTCTAAAATCTATTTGCTGCTGCCCAATGCTGCTGCCCCAGTTGACTCCATCCGATGATTTGTATACAAAGAACTCATTCGCACCTTGTTTTTCAACCTTGATATAAGTAGGCAGCGCCACTTGTTCAAGAGGTCTTGAATATGTAACAGCATTGTCACGATTTCTCCACACAAGCCTTAAATTCTTGCCGGCATCAAAGACAACTGCTAAAAACTTGGCATTAGATGCCGGTGTTTCACGAATCATAATCCCCGCTGTCTGATTTTTATTGCCGGATTGCGATTCCAATTTTGCTGAAACACCAAAGCTTTGCAACGAGGTAACATTGATATTTTGATATACGAAAGAAACCTGGTCGGACGAGCCGTTATCCCCGGGTGTTGCTACATTCAGACCCATCCCCTTTGAAGATACCTTATAGCTTCCGCCATCGGCAAGCGCGGTCCCTTCCTTTGCCGGATTGCCAATATTGATGCCCGACCATGGAACCGGCACACTATAATGTTCATTTTCTGCTGATAACTCGGGATTTATCAGAATTACTCCCCACATTTTTATCTCCGGCACATGGATTTGGATTTTTCCGTTTCCTGCATCGGACACACTAAGTTTTTCCGGATTTTCCCCGGGGCGGTACAGTACGGCGGTTATATCCTTGCCGGCAAAAAACTCAGCCTGATTGATTGTGACTCCGACATCTTTTATAGACATATCTTTTTTGCTAAGAAGATGAATTACCTTGGAAGAATTTGCTTCGGATGATTTCGCTCTAACGGCTGCATATAATTCATCATCACCTTGAATGGAAACTAAACTCGTTGAGGCAAGCTGTTGTAAAGCCCCTTGGGGTGTAAGCGTTTCCACGCCGCTATTTGTTATTACCTGTTGGTCCTCTTTGCTAAAGCTTGAGACAGGCGTATGTGTGATAACTGTGCTCAAGCCGGCAAAATCAACTTTTTTGAGCTTAAGCGGATTATTTTCATTGCCTGCAACAATATGCTTAAACGGTATCCCTGCCTCGAAAAGAGCCATTGATGTTTGTTTGAGTTCATTGTGATTAATATCATCCCATTTGATTAGCACACCAACCTTAGCCGGCACTTCATATCCGTCAAAAAGGAAAGGATATTGTCTGATAAAATGAAACATATTGCCGTATTCCTCGGCGGTTCCAAAATATCTGGGCGCTCCTCCTTCAAGATAGATGTCCCAGGGCACAAGAAAGTATTGCCCCATTGCATATGCATATGAAATTCCATGTTTTATGGCATTTACATCTTTAGTTCTTGGAGAAATAACCGCCGGTTTGCCTATGGCGGTAGAAAACGACCCTCCATTCACGACATCTTCCAACAGAAAATTCGAATCTCGATACTCACCTATAAAATAGTCGAAAATATCATGGATTTTATAATAGAGCTTGCTTTTATCATAATAATTATTAAAGTAGGGGCCGCTGTTACATGAATATTCGATGCTTTTCCCCGCATAGGATTCCATATCATCATGTAAAATTTTATGATAGTTTTGTATTACCTCGTATTGGTAATCAAGGAATGGCTTCTCAAGAGGATTATTAGGACGAGTTGCCAGATATTCTTTAACAGTTGATGCATTATACTTTGTCTGTATGTGGTTCTTGTAATTAAAGGCGCTGACATTTGTAACACCAAGGCTGTCAAGTTGTTCTTTGCTGTATGTATTACTTAAATACTCGGCAAAGCCTTTCATACAATGCTCGCAAAAACAACCGCCCCAGTCATAAGCTAAGACATTTCCTGCTGCATCATCATGTTGAAAAGAGTCGGCTCCTGCATCAATGCTTTTATGTATCGCATCTTTAACAGCCTGAATAAAAGCCGGATTATTCATACAGCCTGCTGTGGATTCATAAGTTATAAGCTGTGGTATTATCGCAACAGTTCCGTCAAATAAACGAATTTTGCAGTTCTCATCATCGTTAATTTGGGTGTTTAGAGCCCCTTGAAACCCAACACCTATATCTTTAATGCTGGTTATCTGTTGCGAATCGTCAATGTACGACCATTTGTCGGCAGTTGCCATGAACTGTTTTGATACATCAAGGGTGCCCAGCTTTTGCCCCCCTCCCACGCTATACCATCTGGAAGAAAGAAATACGCTGGAATAACTGTCAAACGAATTGAATTCCTTTGATTTTTCCAACATCTCAATCGCCTTATCTATCATTAAATCTTCTGTATCGGGGCTGAAAATGTTGTTTTGGTCGCTAATGACAATAAGACCTCTGTCATGCCAAAAGACTTCCTTGCCAAGAGCCTCAACCAATGCCCTCAAAGGAATTAAAGTTCTTCCGTTTTCCGTTTGGGCAGGTACATCAAGCTGATTTTGCTGATCGTTAATATAGTATGTGCTGCTGCCAAGCGTCATCTTAATCGTCTTATTAGCAAGGGAAATCGTAACGGCGGATGTTGCTTCTTCCCATTCCACCTTTGCCCCTAAGCTCTCGGAAATAAATCGTACAGGCACAAGTGTTCTGCCTTCTTTAATCAAAGGTGTAACCTGCGGGTTTTCCGCATCAATCCACACGCTTTTATTGTTTACAAAAGCATTTGCTCTCCCCACAAATAAAGCAATAGCATTGCTCAATCTTTTTTCAACCTTCGCCTGCAAATCCGTTTCGGAAGAAAGCTCTGTCTTTTCATCCTTAGCCGCATTTTCACCGACCGATATTTGCTCCTCGCCGCCTGTGTAAATCTTAACATTGTCAATATATGCCGTACACATGTTAGAATAGGCTGTCCGCAAAATAATATTGCTAATTTCACTAATATCTGCTACGAAAGCAAAATCTGTGATGATTTGTTCGTTGCCAATGTATGCGCTATATATCTTTTCCGCCGGGTCAACCACAATTCTCATCTTTATCCATGAAGAAGTTGTATCCAATTCTTTGATTAGGATGGTCGTAGTTGTTCCGTTGCAAGCACGAATGCTGTTCTTGTTAAAATGCACCAAAACAGCGCTTGCCGTTTCAGGCTGTTGATGCGTAGGGAGATTAGTCAGTTCAATAATTGTCGCCCCATTAGGCGCGGATTCATCCATTTTGAACTCCAATTCAACTGTAAAAGTTGTGCGTTGCTCCGCAAACGAATAAACCGCTCCATAAGGCTTGGTGTGGTTATCAAATATTTTTAGGCAATTATCTCCTTTAGATTTTTCAACAATCGTAGTGCTCCCTTCAAGGGGATTTTTCACTTGGCCGGGTAGGAGACTCCACCCGGAAGGCAGTTGGTCGCCTGCCACGGTATCGTTAAAATCTTCGTTGGCGATATATCCTGCATCATCTGCGTATGCCCCTACAAAGGTTAATCCTAATAATATGACATTGACAAGAAAAACTGCTGTTATAGCGGCGGCGATAGACTTGCGGCTTTTTCTCATGCTTTTTACCTCCATTCTTTTGCGCAAATTTACTTTAATTTGTCATTATAAATCTTTGCCAATTCTTCGCATTTGAGTTTTTTTAATCCATTGATAAAATCATCCCATTCACTCATGGGTCTTTGTCCATAGATAAACTTAAGCACATTCTCACTTTCATAGGTGCCCAAAGGCGTACTAATTTCCGCTATGGTGTCTTTTTCCTCTTTGTTAAAATTGATAAAGGGATCAGTTTCCACAACAAGCCCCAGTTCAATATTACTGTTAATAATATTGGGGATAAATAATGCCTCCTCGTTTTCTCCTTCTTTATACTCCTTAAAGCCAAAACGATCACTTTCGTTTGATACGCCCATTAGCCACCAACTGTTACAGCCATAATCCTCAAGCATCTTCATTCCCTCTGGGAAAGTGCCGTCTTCCTTGCGTGTCCAAACGCTTTGCACATAATCCAGTCTATATCCTGAAGGCGTTTTGTCATCTCTTTCAAAAGTAAGCCCTTCCGCTCCAAGAGAAAACATTTCTATCCCCTCATCACTGTAAACAAAATTCATTGCACGAACAATATCATCTATATGTTTAGACTTTTGATTGATAACAACGGGCCATCTATACCCAATGTTGACATGATATGATTTTGTCTGGCGAAATTGAATGCCGTCAATTTTGGGGGGATAGATATACTTAATCTCTCGATTGGAATCATGTTCGGGATTGAGCTTATCATGCAATCCATGTTGTTCTATCATAAGCGGGAAGCTTCCATCGGCATACCCTGCGAACAACTCCTGTTGGCTCATGGTTGCAAAATTGGAATGCAGCAGTTTGTTCACATACATCCACCGCATAAACTCAACCCATTTCTTATATTCCGGTTTAAGCGCGCCATATACGAACTCTTTATTTCCGTTCGGATGCTTTTGGTCATACATCACACCATTGTGAGCGCCGAAATATGCTCCCGTTACTCCTGCAAAGTAGTTGTATCCCAATCGGCTGGATGTAATAAAACCGCCTCCTTTTGCTTTTTGCAACGCAAGCATGGCCGCCTTAACATCGTCTAATGTTTCGATATTATCGGCATCCAACCCCGCTTTTCGCAAAAGGTCATTTCGAACATACCATGCGCGCGATATATATTCAAAATCGCTCACAAAAGGAAAGCCATATAATTTATTATCGTCCGGGTTTTCCATATAAAGCTCTATATCCGGATATTTGTCCAACCATCTTTTGAGTTCCGGAAGCTGTCCGTTGTTCAGGTAGTCATTTAATGGCACAAACAATTGTGGTCCATAGTCTTTATAGGTACTGTTATCTTGGTAGAAATTAATCATATCCGGCAAATCCCCCGAAGAGATAATAATTGCCAGCTTATCTTGAAATGCATCCCTTGGCGGGCTGTTAATTTTAAATTGTACCCCCGTTCGTTTTCCCCATTCCTGTATGCTCCATAAATCTTCGCTCATATATTTACCTGGGTCGCCCGGGAGCAAATACTCAATAATCGGCACGCCTTCCGCTGTTTTGTCACCGCCAATTGATGCATCCCCGCTCCGCTTACAGCTCGTCATGCTTAAAATTAGTGTTGCGGATAAAAAGAAAATAATTGCAATGAAATTTGCTTTTCTTAACATTTACACACCCCTTTATATATTTAATCGTTTCATCGTCATTTATCCTTTTAACGAACCAATCATCACCCCTTTAACAAAGTATTTTTGAACAAATGGATATATCAAGACTATAGGGCCGATTGTCACAAAAATGGTCGCCATTCTGATGGACATAACTTTGCCTTGATAAGCAATACTGTTGCTGCGACTGTCCATGAACATATCTTGCCCGCTTTGCAAAACTTCATTTGCAACAAGAATTCTTCTTAATATAATTGTCAAAGGCGCTTTTTCCGAAGATGTTAAATATAGCAAAGGCGGGAAATAAGAATTCCAAAGCCCCACGCTGGCAAACACAGCAATTGTTGCTAAAATTGCTTTGGAAAGGGGCAAAACAATTTTAAACAATATGTACCAATCGTTCGCTCCGTCCAAATATGCCGATTCGATTAAACTTTCGGGCACCTGCTGAAAATTCGTGCGTATCAATATGATGTTGCGCATTGCAAAGGCGGGCGGGAGCACAATTGCCCACAATGTGTTAATTAAACCCAACCTTTGTATGTTTAAAAAACCCGGTATAATCCCGCCGTTAAAAAACATAGTAATTGTAAAGATAATGATGAATATGCTTCTTGCCTTAAACTTTTTTCGAGAAAGCGGGTATGCCGCAAAGCTGGAAAACAAAACAGCCAAACAAGTGCCAACTGATGTATATAGTATGCTGTTCCAATAAGACCGAACTGTTTCCCTTTGATTAAATACTGTCTTGTAGGCTTCCCATTGCAATCCCTTAGGAAGAAACTTCACATTGAACAATGCCACTTCTCTTGCATCGCTTACAGATACCGAAAACATGTAAATGAACGGATATGCGATGCTTGCAACAAGCAATGATAAGATGATGTAGTTTGCAACATCAAAAGCCTTTGAACCTAAACTTGGATGATACTTCATTTTTTCACCTTCCCTACCACAACGATGTTTCTCCCTTTTTGCGCGAAATAAAATTCGCAACATACAACAACAAAAATGCAATTATGCTGTTCATTAACCCAATAGCGGTTGCATAACTGAAGTTTTTATTGATAATACCCCGCCGATAAACATAGGTTTGAATCACATCCGCCGTTTCATATAATGAAGGGTTTGACATGAGATATACCTTTTCAAAGCCTACATCAATAATGTTGGCGGTGTTTAGTATTAAAAGAATTGTGATTGTCGGCATGATGGACGGCAAACTGATATGCCATACCCGCTGAAACCTATTTGCCCCATCAATATACGCTGCCTCGTACAGTTCTTGGTCAACGCCTGATAATGTCGCCAAATATAAGATTGATGACCAACCGATACCTTGCCATATACCGCTTAATATATACAGCATTCTAAAATACTTAGCATCATTGAAAAAAGCAATGGAATCCTTGCCCCAAGCATTCAGCAGATTATTCACAAAACCTTTGGGTCCAAGCATTTCCATCATCATGCCCACTATTACAACCACGGATATAAAGTGCGGAAAATAGCTTATTGTTTGGGTAATTCTTTTGAAATAGCCGTCTTTCACTTCATTGAGCAACAGCGCTAAAACAATCGGTGGCCAAAACCCCCACAGCAACGAATAAAAACCCAATATAAAAGTGTTGCGAACCACCCTTGGGAAATACGGGTCTTTGGCAAAACTAATAAAATGCTTCAGTCCCACCCATGGACTTGACATATAGCCTTTTATTAAGTCGTAATCCTTAAACGCAATAATAATGCCATACATCGGCAAATAATGAAATATAATAAACCCCAACGCAACCGGCAAAATCATCAAGTACAAGTTATAGTTCATCTTCAAGTCATATAAATAACCTGTTCGGCTAAGGTGCCTTCTTTTGCTTTTGATTTGCTTCTTTTTTAATATGTTCTCCATGTTTTCCCCTTAATTTCACACAATTTTATCGATATATGATAATATCATTTACACTGCTGCTTGTTGTGCGAACAAACACAACATCATTCTTGCGCACATCCGCTAATGAACCTTTTATAATTTTTTTATTTTCAATTTCGCAAATATAAACATTAATATTTGTTGACAATTGATGAATTTTATCCCACTTATGGTCTGTTCCGTCTCCATGCGCATTTATTTGCAAATATTTTGATGTGATGCCCAAAATTTTTCCATAAGCAGTATATAATGCATAATTGTATTTGTTACTGCTTTCCACAGGTCCTGCAGAATCCCCGCTGCTTCCATTTTCTTTGAATGTGTCGGCTTCGTTTAAGGCAAGCAATGTTCTAAAGCTTTTTACTTCCCCATTATTATCTATCTCTAATTGAACAACATCACCTCTTGTCAGCTCATGCAATTTCTTGTTTGTATATCCCCAATTACTTTGGTCGGCATTTTTCACATCCTGATCCCTTGCCGCTATTCGTATTTGCATTCCGCTGCCAAAGCCCAATATTCCATAGGTCTCCTCTTTATTTGCGTTTAATGTCTGTGTTACTTGGTCAATCAACACAATGGCAGATTTATCGTCTATGTCCGCACCCGCTTTTCCATTGATAATAATAGCGCCTGCCATTTTTTCTTCTGTGGCATCGTATATTTCAACATTGTAGTATTGTGTATGAACAATATTTCCTTTGCTAAATTGCGTATCGTCATCTTTATCATCCGGTACAAAAAAGACGGAAGTTGTATCGTCAAAAGCATATTTAGCCCCCAACATATTATATAAACAACGGATATCCGCATTTATATAATCCCTTGTAAATATATTTTCAAAATAACCAATATAATTTTCTTCTTTTGTCTTATCGGTTGCAGTATTTATTTCCCGCAACTTTCCTTCACCGTTTAATACATATGTAATAAGCTGCGGATTGTCTTTTATTATATCGTCATTCGCAACCAAATTCCCTGTATATACCCGATTTTTGTTATCTCTTGTCTGGCCGTTCAACATCATCTTTTCAGCGCTATCTAAAATAGAAATATCCCCATTTTCATCCACAATTTTAAATTTCGCGCGGTCTTTGCTAACACCCTCAAGTATCGGGGTGGCTTTAATAAGATATGCATACTTTTCCCTTGCCCTAACGGTGGAATCGGCGGAGACAATTTTACCTTCTATATCCAAATAGAAAATCCCTTCGTCACCAACTTGAATACCATGTGTTATACCCTGATAATCGGGCGCAATTTCATACAGCACATTATTAATCATAACTCTGTCATCCGATTGCTCGTCGATTTTTCCCTTAATTTTATTTTGCACAACCACAACCTTAATTGTCTTTTTGTCCTTACTACTTGCTATTGACAGCACATCCCATTCTTGAATTTCCTCTAACGAGATAGCCTGCCCATCTTTAACAATGCTTATTTTATAATCATTACGGTCGAGCGGGAGCTCCAAAATCGGTTTATTGTATTTTGGGGTTATTTGATATGAGTTGCTATGCACCCTATCCACTATGTAATTTTCGTATTCCGTTACGAAAATTATGTCAATATCGCCATCATCATCACTATCCAACAACGCAACCTCACCCGAAACAGGCTTTAAATCCGCGGCTGAAAAGTCAATCCATGCTTTTCCATTGTAGATGATATCCGCAGTAGCCGAGATGGTCAGTTCCTCTTTTTTGCCATTCACATCATCACCAATCCAGTAAACAAAATTTTTCTTATTTGTATCGCTATGGATTTGGTCCGCCTTTACCTGCACTAAATTATTTTTATTTTTTTGAGGCATAATTAAAACTATTGTTTTATAATCATCGGAGGTATCTTCTGTTAAATAAGCAGTAACCCGATAACCCAAATAATCTTTTGCATTAATCTTTCCCGTCTTATAAATAGTATCGCCAAGCATAACTTCATCTGCCCTTAAATTACTTGCCCCGGTTAGGGTAGTGCCCTCCACTGCAGTAATTTGTCCGTTTTCCTTTTGAATTTTAAGCCTTTCCGATAGCAAGCTTTGGTTGGAAACAACCGTATAGGTAACACCTGCCCCATATCCGGTTTGCTGCAACAAGTCCACCTCTAAAGCATTATAAAGCAGTTGCACAATCAACCCTCTTTTTGCCGGTTGACCAACAATACCATTCGCTCTCTTGGTAATCCCTTTTTCTGCTGCAATTGCCATATACCCCGCCGGATAACCACCCCTTTGCACGGCATACATATCATAGCCCAATATAGATACAATTACCTTGATTGCCTGCTCATAAATAATCGGCTCCTCAGGCCCGAACCTGTTGTCCCCATATCCACTAATGATATTCAAATCGGCTATCGCTTTAATATATCCGGCAGCCCTACTGCTCGATTCAACATCGGTAAATATTTTTTCTGTTGTAAGGGCAGCCGGCATATCCTTCAAGCCAAGCATTCTAGCAGTCATTATTGCAAACTCTGCCCTATTAATGGTTTCTTCCGGGTCGAAAACACCGTCTTCGTAACCATCTATTATTTCCAATGCCGACAATACCCTTGCTGCCTCCTCGTATTCCGTTGTCTCAATGTTGGACGAAACCGCAAAGGTAGCCGCATTAAGTATTATAACCAGTACAATTGCATATATGATCGATTGCTTTTTATATGAAGTCACAGATAATCCCCCTTGTTCCTATTGTTTATGTTAAATTATTTACATACCAAGCTTTACGAATTCGTAAATCACTTTCGCAACTTGTGCTCTTGAACAATAATCTTTGGGTGCAAATCTATTATCGCCTACACCGTTAACAATTCCGGCTTGACGCATCTTATCCACCGCTTCAAAGGCATAGGGTTCAATATGTTCGCTATCATAAAACGGCGCTTGCTCGTAACTTTGCGATAACTGTATTTGAGCTATTTGTGCTGCACGATAGATAAAGACAGCCATTTCCTGTCTGGACATATTCATTCCTACCCCAAAATCATCATCGCTTATACCCTTTGTAATCCCAAGATTGTAGGCCGCTGCGATATACGGGTAATACCATGCATCTTTTTCCACATCTTGAAATGTTACATCCGGAGCCGAAACGCTTAGATTCAACCCTAAAATTAGCATCTTTATAAACTGTTCCCGTGTAATATTATCATCAGGCTTGAACAGGTTTTCTTCAACCCCGTTAATAACGCCCTTGGACGCTAAATATTCTATGCCTTCTATCGCCCATGGCACTCCGGCAATATCCGCAAATTCCGGTTGCTCATAAGGCGGGTGAGAGGGGATTTCAGTTGGGGGGTTTTCCGTTTGTGCTGAGATTGTCGGGTATGCCGCTTGCGAGCCCGTTTTAGATGCGCTGCCTTTTGCCGGTTGGTTTTCTTTCAAATGCTGTGCATCAACGGCTGTATCAAAAGCTTCTTTCACACCCCTCAAGCTGGTAAAATCCTGGTCGGTCATTGCTTTATAAACCGGTATTTTATCTTTTAGGGCTGTGTATTTACTATAGGAAGCCGCACTAAGCTGCAAGACATCGTCATAATCTACCAATATTTGCCCTACGGCTGTGCGAGCAGCCTCATTTATCAATGAAATGGCCAATGCCGTTCTAAGTACTGTTCTAACCTGTTGAACATTATGATAATCTTTTCCACTAAAAATATGTTCATCAATAAGCCCTTTATGTGATAGGTCGTTATAAGCGGTTGCTTCTTTTACATTGGGTAGCAATACACTACTATGGGTTATTATCATTCCCTCAATATCCCCTTGGCTTTTTGATTCATTTATATCTTGAACCGCTGTCGCTTCATTGAACACCCTTTCTATATCATAAACATTTATGTAATTAAGCTTGTTTTGCAGCAAAGCATCATGAACAAATGTCTTGTCTTCCAACCTTTGGTATACATCCATATTTATATGCAAAATCAAACCGAAATCTTGCAAAAAATTTATAATATCACTTTCACCTGCACAAAGCTTTAACGCAGCAACAATATTTTGTTGTTCAGAAACATCAATATAATAAAAACTGGTTTGTGCCAAGCCGGCGCCTTTTTTGCCTCCGGCATACACTGTGTAAATACCACCTGCATCCGTTTCGCCTAAGGTGTAAGTGTATTGATAGTATCCGGTGCCATCATAAGCTATTTGGTCGACTTGATTTATTTCCTCGCTTACAAAAACGGGTTCGGAAAAATCAATACCATTTATAGATTTTCCCGGGTTTGTAATAACAATGGTAACATATGCACCTTGAACAACCGGTTGGACTGTACCTGTAATTACAACAACCTTATTTATACTATCTATTTCTGCATTAACCGCATTATTTTTTGCAGCTGCCACCAAAGGTATATTCGAAAACAATATACATATAATGCACAGTGTGCAAAACAGGCTTCTTTTTCTCTTTATTTGTATAATCCTCAGTTTGTTGCCTCTTTTCAAATTCCCTTCCTCCCTTGCATCATATAAAACTATAAACACTTTAACTTGCCATTTATTTATTTTCACCTATCGACAAGCATCGCTACGGAAACAATATTTCATTGGTAATGGGTTTGACATCGGAAAGGCTATTCCATAAAAAAGTTTTAATATAGTGCCCTGCTGTAACATCAGGCAATTTAAGCAAGCCTGTCAGCGTGTCTGTTTTTAAGGCATCAATCTCTTTTTCATCAAGATGAATATCCACCAATATATCCGTTTCGTTATACAAAGCTACCAATAATATTGCCTTCTGCGGCTGTGGTGTGAGATTTTCTATTGTGCGATACACATATATATCCTGTAAAGGATTCAATGCAACAATATCAACACCATGCTCATCCGTAAGTTTTTGTTTTTCCAGCCTCCAAGTTGAAAAATTATTTTGAATTTGCAACTGTGCGAACACGCCAACACTTTCATCATAATTGCCTGTTGCCGTATAAATGCCTGCCAGGGCTTTTGAAAATTGCAAGTTACGAAAACCGAGCTGTTCTCCCCATATGCGCCCATCTGCTGATTTATAGAGATAACAGTCTCCGCTTATATTTTCTAATTTTACATAGAGCGGCAGTTGAACCTCTCCAAGGTTTGTGATAGAAATATTTGCGTTATCCATATCCCGCCACGCCATTTTTAGTCCATATCCCTGTTCATAATACACAGATATAAACTTGGCATTTGAAGCCGGCGTTTCCCTGACCATCAACCCTGCATTAGCTCCATTCACGCCTTCTACCGATTGAATTTTCACAATTTCACAAAAATTTTCCGGTGTTGCTACAGTTTGATAAACAAAGGATATCTGATCGCTGCCAAAAGGGTCTCCCGGCTGAGTTACTTCCAACCCGTTTCCATGTGATTTCAAAGTAAATTTTTCATCGATTTGCTCAGCAGTTCCTTCCTTTACCGGATTGCCAATGTTTAGCCCCGACCATGGCGGATTTACCTTAAACTCATCCTGATTGGTAGTTACATTCCGAATAATTCTGATAATCCCCCACTTATCAAGTGATGGAATGCTAATTTGTGTTTTACCTCCACCTATATCAGTAATGGGCACATATACAGGATTTTCATTTGGTCGATAAAGCACGGCGGTAATAGAATTTGTTCCAAAGAAATCAGCGTTAGTAATGGTAACTTTAAAGCTGCCTTGAGTAACAGAGCCATTGTTTAGCAAATGTATTACTTTTGGGGAATACTGAGAAGACTGCGCTCTGAATACTGTTTTAATATTTGTGTTATCCGTTGTTACGGAGCTTTTGGGCGAAAGCCAGCTTGATGTTACACCCGAGGGGGAAACCACACCCAATCCGCTATTGTTGATTTTGTTCAAATCTTCAGAGTCAAAACTATTTGCAGGATTGTGAGCAATCAAATGGGATAAACCATTAAAATCGTCCTCATTCAAATGATAAGCGGAACCATCCATATAATTGGCAACCAATATTCTGAAAGGCACGCCGGCATCAAATAAATTCATACACAGAGCTCTTAAGTTCGTAATATTTATATCACTCCACTTTACAAGAACACCCACTTTTGCCGGAATTTCATACCTGTCGAAAAGAAACGGATAGGTGCGAATGAAATGATAATATGCACCGTATTCCTCCACAGTACCATAGTATCGATCCGAATTCTGAACATAAATATCCCATGGCACCAGAAAGTACTGACCCATTGCATAAGCAGATGCAATTCCCATGCATATTTGATCAACATCCGCTTCCTGCTCCATTCTGGGCGATATAATCTGAGGCTTGCGCAATCCGGTTGCAAATGACGCTCCCGCCACAATTCTGTTCAACTGATAGATGTCCGGATTCGTTTCGCCAATGCCGTAATCAAAAATGCTGCTATAAGGATGATTGCTTACATCCTTTAGGTTCTCAAAAAAACCGCCATTGTTGTACGAAAGTTCTATAGGTTCCTGGGCATATGCATTTAGCTCATTTCTAAAACTGACAATGTGATTTTTTGTGGACTGTTGATGGAAGTTTCCGAACGGTATATGTAGCGGCGATTGCATTTTTTTGTCTGCATAATCTTCGTTCGTCCAAATCCCATAGTTTTCGGTTAAATATGTTTTATAGTTAAATGAATTAATGTCTGTTATGCCCCATAAAGCTAACTGTGCAGTTGAGTAAGTATCTTTTAGGTATTTCCTGAATCCGTCCATGCAATGCTGACAGAAACACCCTTCAACTTCATATAACCTATTGTTGGCAAGCCATTCATCACGCTGGAATGACCTTACCCCAAGGTCAATCCCCTGCTTTGCCCGGGTTATCAGTATATTGACATACTCAGGATTGTTGACACAACCCCATGGTATATCCGATAACCCCACTCTTGGATTAAAATAATTTCCCTCAAACTGCTCTGCCCTGCCCGTTAGGTATGTGTCGGAATTAAGGTCTTTTTCAGCGGAACTGAAAGCGCCTTGAAAGCCAATCCCTATATTATTGATATAGGAGATATGGTCATCATAAATATACCCCCATTTATTATCCGTTGCCATAAACCTTTTTAAGTTATCCAAAGTCGAGCCATGCGGAAATGCCGTGCCTCGCCACCATCTGGATGAAAAGAATACACTTGAATAATCCGCATAGGAATATCCCTTTGCGTAATGAAAGCCCGTTTGCGCCGTAAGGTTCGCTCCACCAACATATACTTTGTATAAACCTTCTTCATCCGTCTTATCCAAGGTATAGAAAAACCGGTAATTTCCACGGCTGTCACAAACAACCTGGTCAACTTGGTTCACAGCATCGCTAATAATAATCGGCAATGTAAAATCAATATCGTCAATAGTCTTGCCCGGATTCGTAACAATCAGCGTAACAGCTATATTACCCCCATTCGGTTCAATAACTCCCGTAATTTGCACTTGCCGGTTGGCGCTATTTATATTTGCATCAACTGTAATGTAATTTACCGCTTCCGCTGTTGCTCCGATACTAAGAACAACATAGAATAAACATGCTATTAAAAATGCTTTTTCAAACCGCCGTCTGCCATTATTATTTTCCAAATCGTGTTCCCCCTTAATCTTAACCAAAAGTGCTTGGCGCATTAATGTTGGCTACCGCTATGCTTTCATACCTGCAATGATTTAACAAAATTTGATGCGATTTCACGCGTATCAAAGCTTATTGCATATGTAATTCCGTTTTTGAATCTGTTAAATTCAATTTCATCAAGCTCCGCCTTCGCAATCCGATATGCCACAATCGGCACTTTTTGCTCCGAAAGCGTCGGCACAATTTGCTTTAAAAATCCCTGACCATATTTAAGCCCGGGCACAGTTCCAAAATTCAGCCCTTTCAAATTGGGGGTTTTCGCCATTTCAAGAACCCAATGCTCCGCTTTACCGCAATAATGAATTGAACCGCCGCCAAAAGCCTTTAAAACTTTTGCATCAAACGGGCGTACAAACTCTTTATATAAATCAACCGAAAGATTAACCGGAGTGTCATCCCTGAGCAAAACTTTGCCGCCGAACAAATTTCCCCAATGGTAGCAATTCTCATTATATTCATCATTGATGCCGTGTTTTACCTTTCTCATAAATAAAATATATGTTTCAACTATTAAATCCAATAATTCAAAAACCATATCCGGATCATCATAAACGGTATAGTACAAATCCGAACCCACAATCAAATGCGCAACATCGAAAGGACCTTTAAAGTCAGGATGGGTCATAGTTATTCCCTCGCGGCATTTGGGGTATTTATCAAGCATTTCGTTAAAAAACTCGTATGTTTCGATAACCTTTTTTCCCAGCCCGTTATTGAAATTGGGAACACCCCCGGATATAACCTTTTTTACATCATCTAAATTATCTATATGGTCAACCCACGGCATACTGTTATTTACTATCCTGCAATTTAAACCAAAGACGGATGGCAAAATACCAACACCATAATTTGCCCTTATGCAAGGAACACCGTCATCCTTGTTTTCTATTTGGCATAGGCACCCTCTCAATTCGTTATACATCATTTTTTCCATATCGTTCACCGCTTCGCCATAAGGAAAGGGCAAAAACTCATTAACCGGGTAACCTACTTTAAATATTGGCCTGTGATTTTCTTTGTAACTAAGATTACGCTCCAGCATTTTCTTAGTTTTTTCTATATGTTCCAAATCAATGATGCTTTCAATGTAGTTTAGCAATTCAATAAGCTTTTGCATTGTTTTATGCCCTCTCTTTCTTGCTTTTAAAATGCCGCCATTCTTGGCATTGGACGCATATTGATTTTTATCTTCTAAGAAAGTTTACAACATTTTCGGCTGCTACAATATCCATCTTTATGAATATCTCTTGTGTAAAAGTTCCTATATGAGGAGTCAAAATTACCTCATCCAACTCATTTAAAATGCTGTTTTCTTTCGGCTCAACATCAAAAACATCAATTGCCGCGCCTTTTATCTTTCTTTCCTTTACCGCCCTGTATAAACCATGTTCATCAATAATCAAACCTCGCGCCGTGTTTATTAGATAAGCGCCTTTCTTCATTTTAGAAATTGACGCATAATCAAACATTCCTTTTGTTTCATCATTAAGAGGTGTATGTATTGAAATAAAGTCCGAGCTTCTCAGCAAATTTTCAAACGACACCTTTTTTGCGTCAAAGCTTTTTTCAGCCTTCTCGTTCTTATTATAATCCGAATAAATCAGCTTCATATTAAATGCTTTTGCCCGCCTTGCCACCTCATACGCAATTTTTCCCATTCCGACAATCCCTAAAGTCATGCCATCAACGCTATGGCTTTCTTGCTTAAACCATTTTCCGTTGTGCAAATCAATATTGTGCTTTGATATGCCTCTTGAAAACTCTAAAATATATGCCATTACAAGTTCCGCTACCGGAGCCTCCACAACACCTAAAGTTTTAGCCACCGTAATTCCTTTACTTTCGGCATATGAAACATCAACGCTATCAACCCCAACACCTCGACGGGATATAATTTTTAAAGCAGGCGAATTGTCAATAACTTTTTTATTTACTTGCTCCAAATCGCAAATAAATGCATCCGAATCTTTTGAATATTTAATAATTTCATCCGGCAACAAAAATTTATGCCCGTATGGGTCTATAATTGTGTGTCCGGCATCTTTTAAAATTTCCGGTCCTTGTTTTGAAAACTTACCAAAAAATTCACTTGTTATAAATATGTTTGCCATTGATTCCCTCCGACGGTAACCTTTGTTTCGCATCTTTTCACCATATTTAATGCAGTTTTCGCCCCTGCGCTGATAAAAACGGTGTCTATACCCAAAGCTAAAAATGTGTATCCTGACTCAACGGCAATTTTAACATTTTCTTCGGTTGGTAAAACAATATGCTGCCCTATAACCTTGTTATATTTTTTACATGCTCTTAAAACCTTGTCTTTAGCTTCTGTGATATATGTATGTTCCGTCTCACCCGGCACTCCGTAAGAACCTGATAGGTCATAATGACCTATAAATACGCCGTCAACACCCTCAACCGATACAATTTCTTCAATGTTTTCAACAGCTTCCTTTGTTTCAATCATAATCATTACAACAATTTCATCATTTGCCGTTTTGGCATATTCGTCAAAACCCACGCCCCATTCATTTGCGCGCGCAAAAGCAAAGCCCCTAACCCCATCCGGCGGGAATTTACACGCCCTGACAGCGCTTTCCGCCTCTGCTTTGGTGTTAATCAAAGGAACAATTATTCCCTTCGCCCCACAATCTAAACATTTTCTTATGGAAATTGTACTGTTTTTGCATACCCTCGCCATAGGAAATACATTGTAGCGGGAAATGCCGCGCATGATATTTGTAAAATCCTTAAGTTCAATTTCGGTATGTTCTAAGTCTATGGCAATCCAATCAAAGCCCGCTTTAGCTAAAATTTCACCCGATACCGGGCTTCCTATTTGAATCCATCCCCCAACTTTAATTTCATGATTTAATATATCTTTTCGCATTTATTTACCCCTTTTTGCAAGTATGATCATTTCAGTAAGCCACAAATACATAATAACAAAACCAGCCTTTATTGTCAATAAATATATCGCTTATATACTTACTAATATTTTAAATAAAATTAGCAAACTATGATTTTTTACTTTTAAAAATCACTTCGAAATTGCTAAGTTACAATCTTTTTTGCATTTTGCATTTCAAATATTTTTCACCCCTTAAAAATTAAAAATATTCTTGACATATTTATTAATATTTGGTAAAATATTAATAAATAGAGAATATGGGGTGAAAAAATGCCTAACAAAAAAAGAAAAACAATGAAGGATGTCGCAAGGCTTGCAGGGGTTTCACAATCAACGGTATCATTCGTGTTAAACAACACGGAAGAGGCTATTTCAGATGCCACAAAAAAGAGGGTATATGAAGCGGTTAGGCAATTAAATTTTGTTCCGCGCGCTAAAATACAAAATTATACTAAAATTTCGGACAATGTAATTGCAATTGTTGTCCCCAACATTTCAAATTTATTTTATCCATTTTTAATTAAATACATAAATATATACGCGCAAGCAAAAGATTATAAAATTATAATAGTAAACACCAACAGAGATTCCAAAAACGAACAGGATTATTATAAATTTTTAATCAATATGAAAATTGCAGGGATTATTTATGGGTTTACCCCAAGTTTGTCGGACATAATCAGAGCAAAAGGGCTAAACATTCCTTTGGTTGTTATCGGTGAAACAGACGAAGACTTTGAAACAGATATCGTAACTCTTAACAGCTACAAGGCCGGCGAATTGTTGGCAGCGCATTTACTTGAATTAAATCATAAAAGAATATCCTTTATTACCAGCCCGATAGAGGGCAGCTCACTGTCAAGAAAAAGAAGATTACAAGGGTTATCCTCGGGTTTGCGAGGCTATGCGGAGCTTAATGTTATAACCGACCATCAAGAATATGAATATGATGATGCCAATTATGAAATAGAGCTTGGTTATAACGAAACCGTTAAACTGTTCAAATACGGTAAACAGAAACCTACTGCGGTTGTTGGCGCAAATGACATGATTGCCATAGGCGTGATAAAAGCGCTTAATGAATTGAATATATCCCTCCCCGGCGAGGTGTCGGTTGCCGGGTTTGATAATATTCCAATTTCAGAACTTATATCACCCGCCTTAACCACAGTGGAGCACTGCACTGCCCAAAGGGCAAAGCTGGCTATTGATTTGTTACACGACAAAATTAACGGGAAATCCCAATTTTCCGTCAGAGTAAACTACGACCCCATATTGATAACCAGAAATTCAACAGGATCCCCTTGCGCATGATGCGTAAACCTTCGTTGCAATCAAGTTTCGCACAGTTTTATAAGAAGGCTTACATAATAAATAATATTTATATAACATAAAAATTAAAAATGATAATAAACGGATATAAAGCGGTGGACTGCATATATGTCAAATAATATGATAGACATTCAAACAAGGATTGAGAATTTTAAGAAATTTTACAGTAAAGAAAATGAAAGACCATTGTTTGGATTTTTTTATGGTAGTGAATATCCTTTGATAAGATACAATGCAGCAAAATCTCTACCGGAAAATACAGAACTTAAGCCAAATGACTTCATGGTAGAAAGGTATCTTGACGACTATGAAAGAATGTTCACAGAACACGAAGCGCTTGGCGGTGACTTTATTTGGAGTGCAAGCGGTTTTTGGGGTATTCCATGGATGGAGGCTTTGCTTGGGTGCCTAATATTCGCCAACCACAAAACGGGCTCAATTTATAGCAAAGCGCCGGCATACGATATTTCTGCCAATAATATTCCCGCTTTCGACATCAATAATCCGTGGGTAATTAAAATGGGTGAGTTTATTGATAAAATAGCAAAAAAAAGCAGGGGAAGATATCCGATAGGCACAACTCGCATGAGGGGAATCAGCGACTTGCTCTCCGCATTATACGATGGCGAGGAATTTATATTTGCAATGATGGAAAAGCCCGAAGAAACAAAAGCAGTTTGCGAAAAATTAACTGACTTATTTATAGAATTCGGAAAGTATCAATTAAGTAAAATACCGCTATTTTATAACGGAGTAGGTTCGTTTTATTACCATATGTGGGCGCCGGAGGGCACCATCTGGCATCAGGAGGATGCCGCTGCACTTATTTCTCCCGCTTTATATGACGAATTTATCCAAGTTTGCGACGAACGAATTGTAAGGTCGTTTAAAGGTTGCATTATGCACCAGCATTCTACCGGGTTTGTGCCGACACAAGCTTATATTGACATGGGAATGACCGCCCTTGAACTGCATATAGATTCAGGCGGTCCGGGTGCAGAAGAGCTTTTTGACAGGCATAAAACCATACTAAAACAAAAACCGTTAATTATTTGGGGAGATATATCCGATAAAGACCTTGATTGGATTTTTGAAAAACTTCCGCATCAAGGGCTTGCAATAAATACAGTAGTGGAAAACGCGCAGCGCTCACAAGAACTATGGAACAGATATTTATGAATTTAAGCTTGTGCGTCTAATAATTTGATAAATGAGCCAAAATGCAAAACCGAAATTGAAGGTTTAAGAAAAAGGCTGTACAAGATGATGGCTGAAACCGATGACCCAATTATTATGCAGTTTGTGAACGAAGTTATAAATAATTAGCATGCTAAAAGGACTAAAAACCATATTCCATTAAATTTAAGTTGACATCCAACATTCCGCCCACTATTTGAACAGTAATGCCGTTTATCCCGGAATCTGTCATAGGGGGTATTAATTGTTGTACTCCTTTTAATCTTATCTATTGTGGCAGCTGCAGAATTGACAAAAATATTATTACAAGGTAAGGTTGACAACAATACAAAAAATAGTATAATGAATTTAAAGTTGGAAGGCAAAGGGTATAACAAAGCTATGGCATATGAAACGGAAAGTAAGAGAAGTAAAATTGAAAAATTCTAAAAAGTGAAGAAAATCGTATTTTTTCACTTACCCACAATTTAAGGAAGGAGTTGCTAATGCGGATATACTCAATTTTTGATAAACACGGAATTAGTTTTCCCATGCCACATGCTCTCGGTGGTCATTTTGAAATCATGATTGATCATGATTTGTTGGCTAAGTGCGAAAGGGGGCAGTTATGAGGAGTAAATTGAAGTTTATTTATTTAAATCCAGTAGTATGGTTTCTTTTTATTTGGGGAATTTCGCTACTTAGATGTGAAATACTAACCTTTAATCATGCCTATGAATTTACAGAAACCCACAAAGAAAACACAATGGTTTTAGACATAGAATATGCCAAAATATTAAAATATTCAAAAACCCATGCACGAATTTATTATGTTAGCAAAGACTATGTAGGAGCTGACATACTAACATTTGTAAAGGAAAACGATGTATGGCGGCAAGGCGGCTGGGATACTGTTTGGTCAGCATCCGGGAGTGCGGATAATACTGTCTGGCCGTATTGGTGGCATTTCTTTTACTCCCATTCAAAATTGTAGAGGGTGTTTATATTGAAAAACAAAATTAGGGGTGTTATGGTTATAGTTTATTTAGCTGTAATCGTAACAATTTCATGGCCGTATGTGCAAAATAACATCTTGCTCGGAAAGTTTGCCAGTCAGCTATATGTAATTCCATTACCGCCGAATACAATACAGCTTTCAAAATATAAGTCTGTGGGGAATTTATATGGAACTGGAAATCATCTTGATTTTTTAGCTGTGTTGGAAATTGAATCGGCTTTGTCAGAAACAGAATTGATGCAATACTATTCTGCGAATTTAATAAAACCAGCCAATGAAATTTGTTTTATAAAACCTGGAGAAAGGTACCCGGAACCAATTGATGCTAATCGTGATCGTGTTGTAAGCATTGATGTTATTCCAAAATCGCAAGCGGAATATGAACATAATGGGTCAAATGTTTTTTACAAAGCTGATAGTGTCAACCACAACATTGGCTTGAATTTATTTATTATTCAGATTAAGGATACCCATTATGCGCCCGGATGGGATTTAAGGGCTCACTGACAGCAAGATTAAAGATAAGCTACTGTCCACCCACGACGAAGGATATCCCGAGTTTTTAGATTTATCAACACTATGTTCCATTTGGCGCAGAATATAATTTTAATGATTATATGTACAAATGAAAAGATGGAAAACCATTTAACATAAATTGCATAACATCAAAAATGCAAAAAATACAAAAGGCAAACGGTGTGCGCCAAATAAGACTGCACGATTTCTACCAAAAATAAAAAGCTCAAACACCTTGACACATCTGCATTTTTAAGCTATAATAAGTCTTGCAAAATACATATCTGGGTGTGGCGCAGTTTGGTAGCGTGCTTGAATGGGGTTCAAGAGGCCGGGAGTTCGAGTCTCCCCACTCAGACCAGTCTGAATACTCATAAGGTGCTTAGGTTCTTTATGAGTATTCTTTTTATATTTTTACGCTATTTTATCTTGCTCTGTCCTGCCAAAACTTTTGATAAAGGATTCTTTTTCAGATTCGCT
>Ga0265293_10004832_pt1 | contig 23247 bp, 22 predicted proteins | sample Munlanlewell138R_FD_192505 | JGI IMG/M metagenome (GOLD analysis project Ga0265293, IMG submission 192505) | Leachate microbial communities from a municipal landfill in Southern Ontario, Canada - Leachate well 138R | ecosystem: Engineered > Solid waste > Landfill > Unclassified | place: Canada... | reverse complement strand
GTGATGAAACATCAGCTGCTGTTGTTGTGAATGGAACAGTAGAATTATCGAACGTAATATCTTCGCAAATCGATATTCATAGACGTTTCGGGGGTGTTGTTCCAGAGGTTGCATCAAGACGTCATATAGATAATATTTTATATGTAATCGAAGAAGCATTGGTAAAGGCTCAGGTTACGCTTGATGATATTGATGCAATTGCGGTGACTAGGGGACCGGGTCTTGTTGGTGCATTGTTAGTTGGTGTGTCTGCGGCGAAGGCGATTGCTTTTGCTAAAGGGAAGCCTTTAATTGGTGTCCATCATATTGCTGGGCATATTCATGCCAATCAACTAGTTACAGAATTAAAGCCACCGTATGTAAGTCTTGTTGTATCTGGAGGTCATACAGAGTTAATTCATGTGCAAGACGGTGGACAATATCACATTCTTGGGCAAACCTTAGATGACGCTGTCGGGGAAGCATTTGATAAGGTAGCTAGAACTCTGGGTTTACCATATCCGGGTGGCCCTCATATCGACCAATTGGCGAAACAAGGTGATGCATCGATTGAATTTCCGAGGGCATGGATAGCTGGGGATTCGTTAGATTTCAGTTTTAGTGGGTTGAAATCGGCTGTGTTGAACTATCTCAATCAAGCGCGTCAAAAGAACATAGAAGTCATACCGGCCAATGTTGCTGCTAGCTTCCAAAAGGCGGTTATTGATGTAATTGTCACTAAAACAGCTAGGGCTATGGAGCAGACTGGCTTGAATACACTAATTGTAGCTGGTGGAGTTGCAGCTAATTCTGGATTAAGACAAGCATTAAACAAAATGGGTAATGAAAAAGGATGGCAAGTACATATACCTCCCATCCTCTATTGTACAGATAATGCAGCAATGATCGCTGCTGCAGCATATCCGATGTTTTTGAAAGAGCAATTTTCGGATATGAGTTTAAATGCAACTGCATCTTTGCCGTTAAAGTAGTTCGATTATTTGATTGGTTCAATATTTTCGAGTTTGGTCGCTATATGCTCCCATTCGTCGAGTAATTGGGTTAGCTTTTGTTGATTAATATTTAGTTGATCGTGAAGCTTCTGAATTTCTATATGATTATCAAAAATTGTTGGATCGCACAGATCTCCCTCTATCTTAGCAATAGCTGATTCCGTAGATTGAATATCTGCTTCAATCTGTTCGTACTGTTTTGACAATTGTTTTTCTAAATTACGGCGTTTTTTTAATTGCTCATGGGTTTCTTTCTGATCTGCTTGCACTTTATTAGTTGTGTTGATAGATTTGTTAGAAGAACCGTGAGCTATATTTATGTTCTGCTTTGCTTGTTGCTTTATTTGTAACATTTGTTGTTTTTTTTCTAGATAATAATCATAATTCCCTAAATACACCTCTAGCTGATCAGTTGTCATATAGACTATTTTTGTTGCTATTTGATTGAGAAAGTATCGATCGTGAGAGATAAATATCATCGTACCATCATAATTGATTAATGCCTTCTCTAAGACATCCTTAGCCGTAATATCAAGATGGTTGGTAGGTTCATCTAATAGCAAAAAATTATCCTCTGCAAGCATCAGCTTGGTCAATGTTACCCTTGCTTTTTCTCCACCGCTAAGCGAATTAATCCGTTTGTCAACATCATCACCTACAAACAGGAATTGAGCTAATGCTGAACGTACTTCAGTTTTTGTCATATGCGGGAAGTCATTGTGTATTTCATCGAATACAGTGTTATTCCCTTGTAAGTCAGCTTGCTCTTGATCATAATAGCCAATTTGAATATTACTGCCAAGAGTAATGTTACCTTTTGTAGGTTGAAGTCGTTGCATAATTAACTTTAGCAGTGTTGACTTACCAGTACCATTTGGACCGATAATGGCTACACGCTCACCGCGTTCGACTAATAATTCAAGTCCAGAGAACAAATATGGCTGGGTAGCATTTGTATTATTTGAGTTACTAGCATGAGTTTGGTTAGCAAATGACATAGCCAAATCTTCGATTGTTAACGCAATATTGCCAGAGCGTTTCTTGGTATGAAATGAGAAGAATGTTTGGCTTTGACGTTTAGGCGCAGCAATAAGCTCTACTTTTTCTAATTGCTTTCTTTTACTTTTGGCACGATTAGAGGTTGTAGCCCGTGCAATGTTTTTCTGGATGAACTCCTCTGTCTTAGCAATTTCTTCTTGCTGTTGCAGGAACAGCTTTTCTTGCTCTTGATAACGCTGTTCTTTAATCGCTAAGTAATATGCATAGTTACCTTCATATTTAGTCCCGTTATGGTTATCAATTTCATAAATAACGGTCACGAATGAATCTAGGAAATAACGGTCATGTGATACGACTAACAGCGCACCGGCGAAGTCTTTGATAAACTGCTCGAGCCACGTAAGGGCATCAATATCTAAGTAGTTAGTCGGCTCATCTAGAAGTATAATATCGGGTTTACTTAATAAAATTTTTGCTAGTGCAAGACGAGTTTTCTGTCCGCCACTACATCTGCTAATAAGATGCTCATTATATTGCATGTTTGCGAATCCGAGCCCTGCAAGTACATTACGAATGTCAGCTTCTAATTGATAACCGCCAGCACGTTCAAAACCTTCATGGAGTATACTATATTGTTCCATGACTTGAGTAAGTTCATCGGCGGGAATACTACCCATAAGCGATTCTAATTTACGCAATTGTTGTTCTTGTTTATGTAAATCATCAAACGCTGATAACATTTCGTCCCAAATTGTACGTTCTGATTCAAGTCCACTATCCTGTGCTAAATAGCTGATCTTTATGCCTCTTGAAATTTGGATAGTGCCGTTATCTGGCGGCATCAGCTTGGCGATAATTTTTAGGAAGGTAGATTTGCCTGCGCCATTAGGACCAACAATGCCGATTTTATCTTTAGCATGGACTTGTATAGTTAAATTAGTTAGAATAGGTGTAATGCCATAAGATTTAGTTATATTTAATGCTTGTAAAACAACCACAGTTTATCACTCCGAGAATTACAATATGATGTATCGTGTAACAGTTAATATAAAAGGTATTCCAACAATAATCATACCAAAAGAAGTCACAATTGACTACTTAGGATAGGAGGGCTTATTAATCGTGAAGGCACAAAAGCGTTCAGTACGTTCTGCAGTTTTAATTAATCGAAAAAAGCTTAACAAAGAGATTCGTTTACATAAATCAAAAAAGATATTTAATAGATTAATTGACATAAGTGATATAAAAGATGCAAAAAGAGTGATGGTTTATGTGAATTTCCAAGAGGAAGTAGAAACGAGAGATTTAATTGAATATCTATGGGCGCACGACATTGAAGTAATTGTTCCGTTATGTGAGCCAAAGCTACGTGAAATGAAACCATCGCTTCTGTATAGCTTTGAAGAATTAGCACCTGGAACCTTTGGAGTATTGGAACCAGTAAAACAAGCTATTCGAATTATTGAGGCTGATACAATAGATGTAATAATAGTTCCGGGGCTAGCGTTTGATCGGCATGGTGGAAGGATTGGTTATGGAGCAGGATATTATGATCGTTTTTTTGAAAAAGCTCCTAATTCAGCACTAATTGCTATTGCCTATGATGAACAGGTAATTGATAATGTTCCTATGGAACAACATGATCATCGTATTCCTTTAATAGTAACAGACTCAGAAATTATTGATGTAAAATATGCGTTATAGGTAATAAGACAAAATCCTCCTTACATATAAATTACTATCATTGTGCTAAGGGGGCAGGTAAATGAAAAAGTCCTGTCAAGTTTGTCGTAGAAATGCTAAGACATCAAGTGGTTTTGGAGAACGACCAATGATAAAGGTTAGATTGTATCGAATTCGTGTTGAGATTGTCGGTAATTATCAGAATATCTTCGTATGCTCAAAATGTCTGCAGAGTCAGCAACTAAATGACCGAACAATTAGCGTGTATCCCGATCGTGTTGCAAATATTCCTGCTTCACCAACGGGTGTGTAACGCTATAAGCAGGAGGTAAGTTTAGTAAGGGTTTGAGAGTATGTGAGACTAAGGCATTCACCTATTGGTGTATGCCAAGTTTTCTTTAGTGTATATGCAAAAGTATTTAGGGGGAATATTCATGGATATTAAGGATTTGAAATTGGACAAGACAGAAGCGTTAGAAGTTATACGAGTTAAAGAAGGGGAAATTGACCCATTCGAAGATCAATTGGCGGTTGAGTATCCAGTAACTATATTTTTTAATGATCAGGAGCTAGTAACTTTATTATGCACACCGACATATCTAGAGGAGCTAGCGATAGGATTCTTGAATTCAGAAGGAATGATTCGTGAGTATGATGACATAGATTCTGTTAGATTAGATTCTGAAAAAGGACTAATTTATGTTACTACTAAGAAGAAGAAAGCATTAACTGAAAAGCTGTTTGCCAAGCGAACAATTACATCAGGCTGCGGTAAGGGGACAATCTTCTATAATGTATTAGATTCGATGCGTGCACATAAAATTGAGCGCCCGCTAGATATAACATCTGCGCAGGTAGTTGATTTAATGATATCACTACAACAGAATTCTATGATGTTTAAAGAAACAGGCGGCAATCATGCGTCAGCTCTTTGTGATTCAGCCGGTATGATTGTATATCATGAGGATATAGGTCGGCACAATGCAGTAGATAAAATTGTTGGGCATTGCGTCAAAAATAATATTGATATTGAAAATAAAGTCTTAGTTACAAGTGGACGAGTTTCCTCGGAAATCTTGCTTAAGGTGGCAAAGCTTGATATTCCGATGATAATTTCCAAATCCGCCCCGACTACCTTGTCTGTGCGATTAGCTAGAGAGCTAGGCATTACTTTAGTGGGATTTGTCCGTGGTAGACGTTTTAATATTTATGCTAATGGTTGGAGAATTACTGATGTGGAAGTAGATAATCATGAATCAATGAAGATTGAGAGTAGTATATTGGACAAGGAAGAAGATATTCAAGGCTAAGGGGAGCTATTAAATGATTAATGGTATTATTTTGGCGGGCGGATTAAGTAAAAGAATGGGTACTGATAAAGGATTGTTGATGTTAGATGACAAGACGATGGTTGAACATTTATATGAAAAGTTGTCGCCTGTATGCAAATCAATAATTCTTGTTACTAACAAGCCAGAGGATTACCAAGAGATAGCAGATAGATTAAATATGTTACTTGTGACAGATGTGATCAAGCAATTAGGTCCATTAAGTGGGGTTCATGCTGGACTGGGGGCAAGTGATGCTGATTACAATATGGTGCTCGCATGTGATATGCCAAATGCCAATCCTGCCAAGTTTATCGAATTTAGTAAGCAGGCAATGAAGGAAGGTGCACAGCTAATAGTAGCTGAAGCTAATGACGGAAGATATCATTCACTGCATGCAATTTATCATAAGGATTGTCAATTCGTAATAGAACAACAGTTAATGAAATATAGATTGAAAATTAGCGAGCTAATTAATTTAGTCAGTACATATATTATGCAGGCTGATGAAATTGGAGCAGAGATATTTTTTAACATGAACACACCTGAAGAATATCTAAAAACAGAAAAAAATCACTAGTTATAACTATGGTTATGTGAAAATCAGCTTGTATTATTTGCTGATAAAGAGTAAAATGTTAATATATAGAGAGATTGACTCTCGCTGAATATTGTCTCCGAGCGCTTTAACCTAAGGTTATCTATGGTGAAGTTGCCGATTAGGGTTATACGGGAAACGGTATAGCCTCCTGCTGGAAAGGAGATACGGAATAATTACTGGATACCCGTATCTTTTTTATAGGGTATTTTTTTTATTTTATAAAGTAGAGAGAAGGAAGGGGTTGTTCTCATGAAATCATTGATAGATAGATATGGACGTAAGCATGACTATATGAGAATTGCGGTAACAGATAGATGTAATCTGCGTTGCCAATATTGTATGCCTGAGGAAGGTGTACAAACAATGGATCATAAACAAATATTAAGCTTTGAGGAGATATTCACAGTAGTCGAAGTGGCTGCGAGCTTAGGTGTTAAGAAAATCCGATTAACTGGTGGAGAACCATTAGTTCGTAAGGATTTAGAAAAGCTGATTTTTATGATTTCTCAGATCCAGGGAATCGAAGATATATCATTGACAACAAATGCGATATATTTAGCGGATCGGATAGATGACCTAAAAGCAGCTGGGTTAAATCGCGTTAATATCAGCTTAGATTCGTTGGATGCAGACAAATTTCGCGAGTTGACGCGTGGAGGAGATCTTAGTCGTGTACTAGCAGGTATTAATGCGGCGATTGAGAAGGGATTAAATCCTGTCAAGGTAAATGCAGTGGTAATTAAAGGCTTTAATGACAATGAAATAGCAGATTTTATTCGCTGGACAATTGATACACCTATACAAATGCGGTTTATTGAATATATGCCAATTGGCGATTCTTTAGTTTGGAAAGATGGTTATTTTCCACTTGAACAGGTTAGAAGTATTGCGGAATCGATTGGTACTGTAGTTGACGATGTTGGTGTGCGTGGCAATGGTCCTGCAGAAGTATTTAAGTTGGATGGAGCGGCAGGAAGTATCGGTATAATTCATCCGGTAAGTCAGCATTTCTGTTCAAAATGTAATCGATTGCGATTAACGGCAGATGGGAAGCTTAAGCCTTGCTTATTCTGGCAAAAGGAAGTTGATGTAAGACAATATATTGCTAATCGCAAGCAGCTTGAGGAAGTTTTCAGAGATGTACTAAATCTTAAAGAAGAAAAACACCAAATGGCAGAAGAGCTTCAACAACAGAATCGAACTATACGCAAAATGTCGCAAATTGGTGGTTAGTTTATATGAATGCAAATTAGGGGATTGATTATTAGCTAAAGGGGGTTTATCGAATGGGAGAATTAACGCATTTCAATGAACAGGGTAGAGCTAAGATGGTAGATGTATCTGACAAGCAGATAACAAAGCGGACAGCTGTTGTCAGTGGCAAGGTTATTATGAAACCAGCAACCTTAGAACGCATTAGAGAAGGGAAAATAGCTAAAGGGGACGTGCTGGCAGTTGCTCAAGTGGCAGGGGTAATGGCAGCTAAGAGAACTGCAGATTTAATTCCAATGTGTCACCCACTAGCTTTAACGAGTGTGGATATCCAATTTGACATAGAAACATCTTCGGATACGGTCTACCTTGAGGCGACAGTAAGCACTCATGGTGTTACCGGTGTCGAGATGGAAGCATTAACGGCTGCATCTGTTGCTGCGCTTACAATTTATGATATGTGTAAAGCTATAGATAAGGAAATGATAATTTCGGATATTCAATTAGAGACGAAAACAGGCGGTAAAAGCGGCGATTTCAAAAGAGGAGAGGGGATATAATTATGCAAAAGGGTAAAATTAAAGCAATTTCAATTAGTGACCGCAAGGGTATGCGCAAAAACAATGTTGAGCAAGTAGAAATTAAGCATGACCACGGTATTATCACTGATGCTCATGCTGGCGATTGGCATCGTCAGATTAGTTTATTAGCGCAAGAAAGTATAGATAAAATGGTAGCGTTAGGGCTTGACGTAGTAGCAGGAAATTTTGCAGAGAATATTACCACCGAAGGTGTAGATTTATTAGCATTACCTGTTGGGACTAGAGTGCGTATTGGCGAGACGATAGTAGAAATTTCGCAAATAGGTAAGGAATGTCATACTCGTTGCGCTATTTATTACCAAGCGGGCGACTGTGTAATGCCGAAAGAAGGTATCTTCGCTGTAGTTCTTCAAGGTGGTACGATATGTGTTGGTGATGAAATCGAACAATTACCTGCAGACTATCTTCGAGTTGGCGTGCTTACAGCAAGTGACAAAGGCGCTAAAGGTGAGCGAGAAGATCAGAGTGGACAAGTAATTAAAGAATTAATAGCCGAAATTGGTGGAGATGTTGTCAAATATGAAGTAGTTGCTGATGATAAGGATATTCTAAGAGATACGATGCAAGCGTGGATCGATGAAGATAAACTAGATATCGTGCTAACAACTGGTGGCACAGGGCTAGGCAAGCGTGATGTTACTCCTGATGCTACTTTGGAGATTATTGAGAAGCAGGTCCCAGGAATCGCAGAAGTTATGCGTATGAAGTCTATGGAAAAGACTGATCGCTCAATGCTATCTAGAGCTGTAGCAGGCATTAGAAAGCAAGCGCTGGTTATCAATTTGCCAGGCAGTCCAAAGGCTGTAGATGAGAATTTAAGAGTTATATTGAATACATTGCCACATGCTATTGGAATATTACAAGGCAAATCTAGTGAATGTGCTAGAAAATAATGAAAGTAGGTATTTACATTGCGTGAGATAAAGACAGAACAAGCGATAGGTATGGTTCTTGGCCATGATTTGACGAAAATTATACCAGGTAAATTTAAGGGCAGAGCTTTTAAAAAAGGGCATATAATTAGACAGCAGGATATAGAAGAATTACTATCTATGGGGAAAGAGTATATATATATATTAGATATTAAAGAAGGCGAACTCCATGAAGATGACGCTGCTGAGAGATTGGCAAAAGCTATCTATGGTCCTAATATAGAATTGTCTGAAACATCTGAAGGCAAAGTCAATTTGAGTGCTGCTATTGATGGACTACTTAAAATTAATCAAGAGGCGATTGTTGCTATGAACACCGTTGCAGACATTGCCATAGCAACACTTCATAGTAATAGAATAGTTAAAAAAGGCGAAAAACTAGCCGGTACACGTGCAGTTCCGTTAGTAATTGATGAAGAGAAAATAAAAACAGTTGAAACGATTGCCAAAAACTTTGAGCCTGTAATTCAAGTTATGCCTATTCGTTCATTGAAGGTAGGTATGGTTACAACAGGCTCGGAGGTATTTAAGGGCAGAATTCCAGATGCATTTGGACCTGTTGTTACCAAAAAGCTTGCGGCATTAGGCAGCGAAGTAGTTGAGCAAATTTTCGTTCCAGACGATTTGGATGAAATTCAAGCAGCAGTTAATAAGCTTATGGATAAAGGAGTAGAAATGATTATTACTACTGGCGGAATGAGTGTTGACCCAGATGATCGTACTCCTGGTGCTATTAAGGCATTAGGTGCTGAAATAGTAACCTATGGTACTCCGATTCTACCAGGTTCAATGCTCTTGTTGGCATATTATAAAGGAATTCCTGTGCTTGGATTACCAGGATGTGTGATGTATGAGAAATCAACCTCCTTTGATTTAATATTGCCAAGAGTACTAGCGAATGAACCGATAACTAGAGAGGATATTGCACGACTTGGCTACGGTGGTTTATGTCTTAGCTGTCAACCATGCACATTCCCTCACTGTTCATTTGGCAAATAGAATTAAGGAGTGTCATTATGTATAAACAGTATGTATCGGTGACAGAAGCTGTTGAAATAATTCTAGCAAATGTTCCGCCTTTAGAGGTAGAATTTGTTTCGTTACAGCAGGCAATCAATCGTGTATTGGCAGAGCCAGTGATTGCTGATTGTCCTGTTCCATCATTTGAAAAATCACCACTAGATGGATATGCAGTTCGCTTCGATGATGTCAGGCAAGCGAGTATTGATGCGCCAATCAAGCTAAAGGTTATTGAAGAAATACCGGCAGGGCATGTACCAGTTAAGCAGTTGTGCGCAGGTGAAGCGGCACGAATCATGACTGGTGCTATGTTACCTAAGGGTGCAGACACAATAATTAAATTTGAGGAAACACATTTACGAATAGATAGCAATCAACATTTTATTGACGATAACCAACAGATTGAAATATTTGCTTGTCCAAAAAGTGCAGGTAATTATGCGAAAATTGGAGAAGATATGAATAGCGGCGATCTGATTGTTGCAGTAGGCAGGCTGATTGATGCAGCTACAGTTGCCGTATTGGCAACATTTGGTTACCGGCAAGTTAAGGTATATAAACAACCAAGAGTTATCGTCTTTGCCAGCGGTGATGAGTTAGTAGATGCAGGTGAAAAGCCATCAATTGGGAAAATCCGTAATAGTAATGAGCCCAGCATAACAGCACAATTACAACTATGGGGCGCCAAAGCTACTGCTGGAGGCATTGTGCCTGACAATAAGGATATGGTTGCAAAAGAGTTACTGTCAGCGCTAGAGCATAATCAAGTTGTAATTACTACAGGTGGTGTATCTGTTGGTGATTACGACATAATGAAAGAAGTATATCAGGAAATTGGTGCAGAAATATTATTCTGGCGAGTAGCAATGAGACCAGGCACACCAATGGTAGTTGCTAAGTGGAAAGATAAGATAATATTTGGATTGTCTGGCAACCCATCAGCGTCGTATATTAGCTGTGAGTTATTTGTAAGGGCATTTATATTAAGATTACAGGGGAATAGCGACGTATGGCGTCCTTTTGTTAAAGCTACTTTAACAACTGATATTGGCAAGATAGTTGACCAAGATCGATTTTTACGCGCAGTTAGTTCAATAGATAAATGCGGTAAGCTAGTAGTAGCATCATTACCTAAACAAAAATCAGGCGTATTAGCTAATCTGGTGGATGCTAATGCGTTGATATATGTACCGGCTAAAAGCAGTCATATTAATACCGGCGATATGGTCGATATTATTCTGCTTAAGCCTCCGGGGGTGCATATTTATGGATGATGCTTTAGTTGTACCTAATCCAATCCCTGTTTTTGCATTTGCTGGCTTTTCGAATAGTGGTAAGACGACACTGGTCTGTAAAGTTATAGCAAATCTTAAGGAAAGAGGACTGCGGATTGCTAGTGTTAAGCACGATGGTCATGACTTTTCAATGGATCAGCAAGGTAAGGATACATGGCAGCATCAGCAAGCAGGCGCTGAAGTGGTAGCTATTACATCTGCTAATAAACTTGCTATATTGGATTATCGCAGCTATGAACGCGAGGAGCAGCTTAAACAAGTCTTGCAATATATTCGAGATGTAGATTTAATTATTGTTGAAGGATTTAAGACGGTACCGATTCCGAAGATCTTCATAGTGCGGGACCCATCGCATATTAAGCACATTGAGGAGTTGCCGGCAATTGAGGGAATAGCAACTGATTTGCCGAGAGATTTTTTTGTTGAACAAACCGGTTTGCCAGTGTATGATATAAATGATGTACAATCTTTATGTAATTATATAGTGAATCGTTTTAGCTAGTTGGTTGCTTGTTCGCAAAGTAGGAGGTTACACGATGGCTGAACAAAAGATTCCACAAGTAACAGCCAAAAGATTGCCGCTGTATTATCGTTATATGGAAAAATTGCAGGCATCAGGCAAACAACGGGTTTCTTCAAGAGATATTAGTGAAGCATTGCAAATAGATCCAGCTACCATAAGAAGAGACTTTTCTTATTTAGGTGAGCTTGGCAAAAAGGGCTATGGATACAATGTCACATATTTAGTTAATTTCTTAAGAGACTTCCTTAAACAAGATCAAGTATCTAATGTAGTGCTCATAGGCGTTGGCAACTTAGGTACGGCGTTACTTAATTACAATGTATATAAGAACGAAAGCACAAAAATTGTTGCTGGTCTAGATACTAGCCCTGATAAGGTTGGTAAAATTGTTAACGGTGTTCCAATTCATCATTTATCTGAGTTGAACATGATTTGTCGTGATTACAATGTAGAGGTTGCAATAGTAACTGTACCAGTGGCTTTTGCCCAAAGCGTGGTAGATCAGTTAGTAATGGCGGGTGTTCGTGGAATTATGAATTTCACTCCTGCAAGGCTCTATGTTCCCAAAGAAGTTCGCATACATTATATTGATTTAACAGTTGAGCTACAGACGCTGGTTTATTTACTCAAAAATAGCGAAGTAATTGAGAATATAGACGAAAACTGATTTAACATATATACAATATACAAAAAATATAAAATATGGAGGAGTCAAATTTATGATTTCAAACATCGGTGTTCCTGGATTAGTCTTAATATTAGTAATTGCATTAATAGTATTTGGTCCGAATAAGCTTCCTGAATTAGGTAGAGCAGTTGGACGCACGCTTAAAGAATTCAAGAGTGCTACTAAGAACTTGACTCTTGATGATGAAGATGAAAAGCCTAAAGTTAAAAAGGCAACTGTAAAAGAAGAGACGAAGGTTGTTGAAACAGCGGAAGCGGAGACTAAGCAAGCTGATACTACAAACAACGAACAATAATAACTTAGAAAAGCATTGATTTAGAAAGGTCGTTGCCTATGTCAGTAAAAGATGAATCGCTCACGCTTGTAGAGCATCTCGCTGAATTAAGAAACAGAATCATGTATACACTAGTTTTTTTAGTAATAGGTGTAATCGTTGGTTTTGTTTTCGCAAAAGATATAATAGAATTTTTAATTCGAGATATGACAGACTTAAATGTATTTAGACCGATGGATACTATTCGTGTATATATGCAGATTGCAGTATATGTAGGTATCGTAATCGCTTTGCCGATGGCATTATTCCAGGTATGGTCGTTTGTTAAACCTGCGCTAACGCCTATTGAGAGGAAGAATACGGTATGGTTTATACCGGCGGCAGTTATACTTTTTGTGATAGGTGCAAGCTTTGCGTATTTTGGGATTTTTCCGTTTATGTGGGATTTTCTGACGGGTTTTACTGAGAGCATGGATAAGGTTCACAATGTAATTGGACTACAAGAATTTGTTGGATTTATCATGAACTTGGTCGTTCCATTTGGATTATTATTTGAAATGCCAATTGTGGTAATTTTCCTAACTAAGATTCGAATTGTTAATCCACCAAGACTTCGTAAGTTTAGAAAAATGGCATATTTGGCACTGATTTTAGTAGCAACTACTATCACGCCGCCAGACTTTTTCTCGGCGATTGCTGTATATTTCCCGCTTATTGGGTTGTATGAAATAAGCATATTGCTATCAGCTGTGATTTATAAAAAGCAGTTAGCTAAGGAAGCGGAATTTGAGGATGAATATGAAGATGAAGATGATGATGATGACGACGATGAAAATGAAGAAGAAAAAGACAAATAGTCTTTTAAATTAATAATTGCAGAATATAATAAACTAATAAGCATATAATAAGTAAACTAATAAGCAAAATATTGATGGGTTTATCTAAACTCCTAAATATTTTGCTTATTTTTTCGAAAATGACTATATGTCATACTTGTAATAACCACTCTTTCGTGCTATTATATCCTTAAAGATACATGTATATGTTTAGACATATACAATCGCAGATATAGAGAGGGGAATTCATATGACGCCATTTAGTCCAGTTGAAGAATATATAGAAGAAGTTGATGTTATGGCACCTATGACAATTGACACATTTTTAGATAACCATGCTATTGCAGAAGTTATTAAAGCACACTCTGTAAGAAATAGAATTGCTTGTGGTAGACTGAGAAAGGTCGCTAAGGAACTTGGATTACCTAGTAATAAACTTGGAGCAATTGCTAAAGAATATAATATAAAGATTGTTGCTTGTGAGTTAGGTTGTTTCTAATAAAGAATATTAAGTAGGTGACTTCGTGAGAAAAGTATATTTAGACAATAGCCCACGTTATGATGCTCTGAATAAATGGCTTCAAACGTGTGCTTTTTCTATTGTTAATGAAACTATTAAAGTTGAAGATGCGTTACATAGAGTGACATATAAGGCTGTTTATGCACATAATTCGAGCCCTAATTTTCAGGCATCTGCTATGGATGGGATTGCAGTTAAAGCATTCAGGACTTATGAAGCATCAGAGACGAATCCAGTTGAACTTACAAAGGGCATAGATTTCATAATTGTAGATACTGGAGATCCGATTCCGGACGAGTTTGATGCGGTAATTATGATTGAAAAGGTTAATTACACAGATAACAACGATGCTATAATTCATCATTCTGCAGGACCAGGCCAGCATGTCAGAGCAATCGGAGAGGATATCGTCAGTAAAGAGCTTATCCTTACTGCAAATCACCAAATCCGACCGATTGATCAAGCAGCTATGTTAGCGGCAGGGGTATTAGAAGTACAAGTTCTAAAGAAACCAAAGGTAGCTATTATACCGACAGGTGATGAAATTGTTAAACCGAAGCAGGATCCACAACGTGGTGAGCTAATTGAATTTAACAGCACTATCTTCAAGGGGCATTTGTTAGAATGGGGTGCCGATGTTACTGTTTTTGATATAGTTAAGGACAAGCTCCAAGATATTGAAGCAGCGTTACAAGCAGCTGCAAGCAACCACGATTTTGTTATTATTAATGCGGGCTCATCTGCTGGTACAGAAGATTTTTCGGCACATGCAATTAAGAATATCGGAACATTGATATTGCATGGGATAGCAACTAGACCTGGCAAACCAACTATATTAGGTAAAATCGGGAATGTGCCGATTTTAGGCTTACCGGGCTACCCAGTATCTGCGTGGTTAGCTTTAGATTGGTTTGCAAAACCAATGGTTTACCATCTTCGCAAGCTGTTGCCACCACAACGCCCGAAGATAACAGGTATTCTTTCGAAGCGTGTTAATTCAGTATTTGGTTCAGAGGAATTTATAAGAGTTAAGGTCGGATATGTCCGTGACAAGCTAATAGTAACTCCGATTGGTTCTGGTGCGGGCGTAGTAATGTCATTGGTACTTGCTGATGGGATTATGGCTGTTCCTCCTGAATTTGAAGGTATTGACACTGGTACTGAAGTAGAGGTCGAGCTATTATGCTCACAGGAGATTATTCAGAACACTATGGTCGGAATCGGTAGTCATGATTTGTCAATTGATATATTAATTGATGAGATGAAACAGCGACATCCAAGCAATCGCATATCATCGGCACATGTTGGCAGCATGGCAGGATTAATGGCTATAGAGCGAGAAGAATGCCATTTTGCAGGGGTTCATTTACTGGACCCGAGTACAGGTGAATATAACATTTCTTATGTTAATAAGTTTATCAAAAAGACACCTGTGAAACTGCTGCAGTTTATTTATCGTGAACAAGGATTAATTGTTGCTAAAGGTAATCCTAAACAAATTAATGATATAGCAGATTTAACTCGTGGAGATGTAGTGTTCATCAATCGACAAAAAGGTGCAGGCACTAGAATGCTGCTTGATTATATGCTTCAGCAAAATGGAATTTCAGCTAATAAAGTAGCAGGCTATACAAGAGAAATGTTTACACACAGCTCAGTAGCAGCTTCAGTAGCATATGGAGCAGCGGATTGCGCAATGGGAATACGGTCAGCGGCAGAAGCGATGGGCTGCGACTTCATACCTTTATATGAAGAACAATATGATTTTGTAGTGACTGAGTCTTTCTTAGAAAGCAATCAAGGTAAGATGTTTGTTGAGCTTATCAGAGACCCAACGATTGCTGCAAGAATTGAAAGTCTAGGCGGTTACTCGTGTAGAGATATAGGTATATTTAAAGAATTATAATTTAATTAACCATCGTTGTAGTGTTGACATGCTCCTCTTGTGGTAGACAGTGTAAATAACAAAACTGTTTACATACAAGGAGGAGCATTTTTGCTTTTTTGATGTCTATTTGATATGGGCATGTTCGGTGAGAGCTGATGGGGATTGTATATTGTTTAAGATTAATGGCAATCATAGAAGCTATATTTTGGTAAAATAATTAGAAAATAGGAGCAAATTGAAGCTATTTAAGTATGATTTGTAAAAATCAGAAAATATAATTTTAAAAGTTGCACTAAAATAGTTGCATTTTTTTAGGTAAAAAACTATTATATTAATCATTAGCACTCACTGGTGAAGAGTGCTAATAATTATAAAAAATAATAAAATTTTTATATTTCAAGGAGGGTTTTTTTCATGTTAAGACCTTTAGGCGATCGAGTAATCATTAAAGTTGTTGAGCTCGAAGAAAAGACAGCAAGTGGTATTGTACTTCCAGATTCAGCAAAGGAAAAACCACAGCAAGGTGAAATACTTGCAGTAGGTACTGGACGCATTGAAGATGGTAAGCGAGTTGATCTTGATGTTAAGGCAGGAGATATGGTTATTTACTCTAAGTATGCAGGCACTGAAGTTAAGCATGACAATCAAGAATATTTAATTTTACGCGAAAGTGATATTTTAGCAGTAATTGAGTAATTTTCAAATGAAACGAGTAATCTTATTAGATTATCTATTTACAGGAGGTATTATTGATGGCTAAGGAAATTATGTATAGAGAAGATGCACGCCGTGCTATGTTGCGTGGTGTTGATGCTTTAGCGAATGCAGTTAAGGTAACATTAGGACCTAAAGGTCGTAACGTAGTATTAGAAAAGAAATTCGGTTCACCACTAATTACTAATGATGGTGTAACGATTGCTAAGGAAATTGAATTAGAAGATGCTTTTGAGAATATGGGAGCTCAATTAGTAAAAGAAGTTGCTACTAAGACTAATGATGTAGCAGGTGATGGTACTACTACAGCTACAGTACTGGCACAAGCATTAATCCGTGAAGGACTTAAAAACGTAACTGCTGGTGCTAACCCAATGATTATCAAAAAAGGGATTGAAAAAGCTACTAAAGTTGCAGTAGATCAAATTCAAGCAATTTCTAAACCAGTTGAGAGTAAAGAAGCCATTGCACAAGTAGCATCAATTTCTGCTTCTGCTGAAGAAGTAGGACAGATTATTGCAGAAGCAATGGATAAGGTTGGTAACGACGGAGTTATAACTGTAGAAGAATCTAAAGGTTTTGTTACTGAACTAGAAGTAGTTGAAGGTATGCAATTCGATCGTGGCTACATATCGCCATATATGGTTACCGATACAGATAAAATGGAAGCAGTATTAGATAATCCATTCATCTTAATAACAGACAAGAAGATAAGCAATATCCAAGAAATCCTTCCTGTATTGGAAAAAGTAGTTCAGCAAGGCAAGCCGCTATTAATTATTGCTGAAGATGTTGAAGGAGATGCGTTAGTAACACTTATTGCTAACAAATTACGTGGAACATTTAATTGTGTTGCTGTTAAGGCTCCAGGCTTTGGAGATCGTCGTAAAGCAATGCTTCAAGATATCGCTGCACTTACTGGTGGAGCTGTTGTTACAGAAGAAGTTGGTCTTGATCTTAAATCGGCGACTGTTGAGCAATTAGGAACTGCTCGTCAAGTTCGCATTACTAAAGAGAATACAATAGTAGTAGATGGAGCTGGAAATCCAGATGATATCGGATCTCGTATTAAACAAATCCGTGTTCAAATGGAAGAAACGACTTCAGAGTTCGATAAAGAAAAGTTGCAAGAGCGTTTAGCAAAACTAGCAGGTGGAGTAGCGGTAATTAAGGTTGGAGCTGCAACTGAAACTGAGCTTAAAGAGAAGAAGCTTCGCATAGAAGACGCACTTAACTCTACTCGTGCAGCTGTAGAAGAAGGTATAGTTGCTGGTGGTGGAACGGCTTTAATCAATGTAATTAGCGCTGTTCAGAAGTTAGACTTAGATCCTGAAGAGCAAGTTGGAGTCCGCATCGTACTTCGTGCATTAGAAGAACCAATTCGTCAAATAGCTGAAAATGCTGGTTTAGAAGGTTCTGTTATTGTAGAACGCATTAAGAACGAGCAAGTTGGAGTTGGTATTAACATTGCAACTGGCGAATGGGTAAATATGATCGAAGCAGGAATCGTTGACCCAGCTAAAGTAACTCGTTCAGCATTACAAAACGCAGCTTCAGTAGCGGCATTGTTCTTAACTACAGAAGTTGTAGTAGCTGATAAGCCAGAAGAAAGCAAAGGAATGCCAGGCATGGACGCAATGGGCGGCATGGGTGGCATGGGCGGTATGGGCGGCATGATGTAATTTAGGCTTATAAAGTCTAATGCATCAAGCACTTACCTGTAAAAGCCTAAAATATTAACAAAAAATTAACAGAAGAAGCTTCTTATGGGTTCATTAGAACTTGTAAGGAGCTTCTTTTAATTGTATTTACAGTGAGGCATATAGAGTAGTACAATTTATTAACCTTTTCATTAGTGTAGAACTATGAAATGTATGATGATAATAATTCCATTGATTTTTATTGATTACTTTGTTAACTTATATAAATGAGTGACTATGCATCACATATACTTTATTACTATAACGATTATTGTCTACCGTTATTAGAGATCTAAATTATTAAATGTTTTGAGAGGGGGGGAATAGTGAATCGGTTTATCACTTGGGCAGTAACGCAAGATATACGTATATTTTTACTGATTAATCAGCAGTTAAGATGTAAAGCTTTTGATATTATATTACCGAAGATAACCCATTTAGGTAGCGCGTTAGTAACTACGACCTCTCTGTTGATGATTATAGCCTTAACTAAAGATGAAATTCGCTTATGGTCGATAGAAGCTATCTTATCACTTGCATTAAGTCATTTATTAGTTCGTATAATCAAAAAATATTACCGTAGAATTCGACCTTACAATAAGCTTGAGTTTGTGAATCTTTCATCCAAACCGTTAAAAGACTTTTCATTCCCGTCTGGGCATACTACAGCAGCGTTTTCTATTGCAGTAGTTTTCTCGTTGCATTCTATAATTTTAGCATTACTCTTAATTCCGCTTGCACTGTTAGTGGGTATATCGCGTATTTACTTAGGATTACATTATCCAACTGATTGTATTATAGGTGCGATATTAGGGATGGCTAGTTCTATGTTAATTGTCTCCATATCGATGTATTTTTTTCTTTAAATGTTAATAATATTTAATAAATGTAGTTAAAATTTGGTGTATATCAGCTAAAGCTTAGCTTATAGCACTTAAAGTTTTTCTTATAGTAGTTATGGTTTAGATTGTAGTAGTTTATAATCAGTGGCTGTCTTAGTGGATCTGTGCGGATTTATAACCAAAAGCCAATGTACGTAGCACAAGCGAAATTACTAGTTAATTATAACTAGTGATAATTATTTAGCAAATACTATTGATATTTTTCAAGAATTTTAGTATATTTAACATATAGTAATATAGTTAACTAAGATTGGCTCACTATATTACTATGAAAACTTTAATGCAGCTTCTTAAAAATAAGAAGCTTAGTTGCGTTATTGCAACAGTTTTCTATAAAAACTTGCGATTGAATAAGGGCTACGCAAGTAAATTTCTTAATTAGAAAAGAGGAGGGGATCGAACATGGGAGTTACAAGAAGGCAATTCTTGAAGCTTTCAGGTGCAACAGCGGCAACGTTAGCGGTTGTTGACCTTGGGTTTGATGCGAACGAAGCGCAAGCAGCGGCAAGCTCGTACAAAATCCAATCAGCAAAAGAAGTACCAACAATCTGTCCATATTGTTCAGTAGGTTGCGGTATTATTTGCTATGTTGAAGAAGGAAAGTTGATTCACACTGAAGGGGATCCAAGAAACCCAAATAACAGAGGATCTTTATGTAGTAAAGGAGCTTCATTGAAGCAAACTCACTACAGCCACAAGCGTGTTAAGAATCCTATGTATCGTGCACCAGGTTCAGACAAATGGGAAGAGAAAGACTGGGAGTGGATGCTTGATACTATCGCCCAGAGAATGAAGAAAACTCGTGACGAATCATTTAGAGAAACACTTGATGGGGTTACAGTAAACCACAATACAGCTATCGCAAGCTTAGGAGGAGCAGCGCTTGAGAATGAAGAGTGCTATCTTATCTCTAAGTTTATGAGAAGCTTAGGTACAGTTTGGTTAGAGCATCAGGCTCGTATTTGACATAGTTCTACGGTTGCCGGTCTGGCACCATCATTTGGTCGTGGAGCAATGACAAATCACTGGGTAGACTTTAAAAATGCCGATGTAATATTCATAATCGGTGGAAACCCAGCAGAAAACCATCCTATTTCGTGGAAATGGATTGAAGTAGCCCAACGTGAACGTGGTGCGAAGGTTGTAGTAGTTGACCCTCGATTTACGCGTTCAGCATCAAGAGCTGATATTTATGCGCCAATGCGTTCAGGAACTGACATTGCATTCATGAATGGTTTGATGAAATATATAATAGATAACAAATTGTATTTCCATGATTATGTTCAAAAATATACAAACGCAGCATTTATCGTTAACGACGAGTATGATTTCCATGATGGTTTATTCTCAGGATATGATGAAGCGAAGAGAAGCTATGATGCGAAGAAGTGGGCATACAAGAAGGATGAGGAAGGTAAAGTTATTAAAGACGAAACTTTAAAAGATCCTCGTTGCGTATGGCAATTATTACAGAAACATTTAGAGCGTTATGATGTTGATACAGTTTGTTCTGTAACTGGAACACCTAAGGAAGATTATCTAAAGGTTGCAGAAGTTGTATGTTCAACAGGTACACATGATAGATCAGGTAATATTAACTATGCAATGGGAACTACACAGCATACTGTAGGATCTCAAAACGTACGTTCATATGCAATGTTCCAATTATTACTTGGTAACATTGGAATTCCTGGTGGTGGAGTAAATGCGATGCGTGGAGAATCTAACGTACAAGGTTCAACAGACTATGCGTTATTATTCCACATTTTACCTGGATATTTACCGGCACCAGCAAAAGCAACTCATACTTCTTTAGAGGTATACAATGCAACAACACCAGGTGGATATTGGGCTAATCGTCCGAAGTTCATGGCGAGTATGTTAAAAGCTTGGTTCGGTGATTATGCACAGCCTGAGAATGATTTTGGGTATGATTTATTACCTAAGTCATATGGCAACCATTCATTCATATCAATATTTGAAGCAATGTTTGCTGGAGATTTGAAGGGACTTATTTGTTGGGGACAAAACCCAATGGTAGGTGGACCAAACTCTAACAAAGAAAGAACAGCCATGTCTAATCTTGACTGGTTAGTATCTATTGACTTATATGAAACGGAAACATCAGCATTCTGGCAAGAAACTGAAGGTTCACAAGCTAAGTCTGCTGATATTAATACAGAGGTATTCTTCTTACCAGCTAACGCATCTTTTGAAAAAGAAGGAACAGTTTCAAATAGTGGACGTTGGTCGCAATATCGTTGGAAAGCTGTTAGCCCAAGAGAAGGCGTTAATTCTAAATCAGATTTATTTATTGTAAATGATTTAGCACTTCGCGTGAAGAAGCTATATGAAGGAAGCACAGCTAAGCGTGACCTTGCCATTACTAAGCTTACTTGGAATTACAGTGATGGAATTGGTGAATATCCGAAAATTCAGAGAGTTGCTAAAGAAATCAATGGTTATGATGTAGCTACAGGTAAAACAGTTGGTCTATTCGGAGAATTGAAGGACGATGGAACAACAGCATGCGGTAACTGGATATACAGTGGTATGTATGTTAAGGGTGTAGACGTTAATACAGACCAAGATGAAGAGCAGTTCTTCAAAGATTACAAGTGCTGTAATCGTGATGATGATGATAAAGCTCCTGATGGTAGCAAAGGAATTGGTAACCACTTAAACTGGTCTTTCGCATGGCCTGCTAACCGTCGTATTATTTACAACCGTTGTTCAGCTGACTGGTCTGGTAAGCCATGGACACAAGATAAAGCTAACCTATGGTGGGATGGTAGTAAGTGGACTGGCTATGACATTCCTGACTTCGTAGGAACTAAGGCTCCAACTGATCCAGGCGGAACAGATCCATATATTATGATGAATGATGGAGTGGGTGCTATATTTGCACCGACTGGTATGGCTGATGGTCCATTTACTGAGCATTACGAGCCGTTTGAATCTCCGATTCCTAATGCGTTTAGCTCAGTTGAATTAAACCCTGCAGTTCATATTTATGATGATACAATGAATGGATTAAGCGATAGTGCACAATATCCGATTGTTGCTACAACTTACAGAATGTGCGAACATTGGCAGTCAGGTGTAATGACTCGTAACCTTGCTTGGTTAGCTGAGCTTGTACCACACATGTTCGTTGAGATGAGTGAAGAGTTAGCACAAGAAAAGCAAATCAAGAATGGTGATCAAGTCATAGTATCTAACGTTCGTGGAGAAGTTAAAGCTGTTGCTATGGTAACTAAGCGCTTTAAACCTCTAAATGTGCGTGGTAAGCTTGTACATCAGCTAGGTATGCCTTGGAACTTCGGTTACAAAGGAATCGTTACAGGTCATCAAGCTAACTTATTAACAGCCCATATCGGTTGTGCGAACACTAGAATTCCTGAGTATAAAGCATTGTTATGCGACGTTAGGAGGGCTTAATCATGACAACATATACTAAGTATGTAGATACAACAAAATGTACTGCTTGTCGTGGATGTATGGTTAGCTGTAAGAACTGGAACGAACTTCCTGCTGAAATTGAACCATTTCACGGTAGTTACCAGTCACATGAAAAAGTTACAGCCAATACATGGTGCTTAATTAAATATAACGAGAAAGAAGTAAATGGTGAAATGCAATGGCATTTCATGAAAGATGCTTGTAAGCATTGTGTAGATGCTGCTTGTGTTAAGGCTTGTCCTCAAGAAGCACTGTTCCATACTGAAACAGGTGCAGTTAATCGTGATTGGGATAAGTGTGTAGGATGTGGATATTGTGAAACAAATTGCCCATTCGGTGTTATTCAAGTACAAGAATATGCTGAAGATGGACGTGCGATTATTGACGATGAAGCACAACCTACTTTTAGAGAAGAACCAGGCAACATGAATGCAATTCGTAAATCACAATATAATGGCAAAACAGTTAAGAAGTCTAACAAATGTGATCTTTGCGCTAGCCGCGTTGAAGCTGGGAAGAAGCCGGCGTGTGTTACTACTTGTCCAAGTGGTGTACTAGATTTCGGTGAACGTTCAGAAATGCTAGCTATGGCAGATGCTCGTTTAGCACAAGTTAAAGAAAAGTATCCAAATGCTAATATCTATAATCCAGATAGCATTAGTGGAACTAATGTAGTATATGTACTTGCTGAATCTCCTGAATTTTATGGATTACCAGCTAAGCCTGTTGTACCTGTATCACTTGCTCTTTGGAAGGACATTGTTCAACCATTAGGTAAAGTAGCATGGGGTGCTGCAGCAGCAGTAATTGTAACAAGCTTTATATTAAATAAGAGAAGTAAAGGATCGCAGCATACAGACGACCATTCTGAAACGAAGGGAGGAGATGCATAATGAGTAAGAACGTCCCAATGGTAAAAGACGGTAAGATTTACCGTTTTACTAAATCTGCTCGTGCAACTCACTGGATTTATGTAGGCTCCTATGCAATATTACTCTTAACAGGGTTGCTGTTATTTGCAGACATTTTCGACTTCTTAGCTCCTGTATTCGGAGGTTTTGAAGGTGCACAGTTAA
>Ga0265293_10004831_pt1 | contig 23247 bp, 22 predicted proteins | sample Munlanlewell138R_FD_192505 | JGI IMG/M metagenome (GOLD analysis project Ga0265293, IMG submission 192505) | Leachate microbial communities from a municipal landfill in Southern Ontario, Canada - Leachate well 138R | ecosystem: Engineered > Solid waste > Landfill > Unclassified | place: Canada... | reverse complement strand
GCGTGTGGGCATGTGGACCCGAGATCCCGTGAGAGCCAAGCGGTGTTCCGGTGCACCCACTGCCCGCATTGTGAGCATGCGGATGTCAACGCCGCCAAGAACGTTCTGGCCGCAGGGCTTGCGGTCACCGCCTGTGAAGACCAATCGAGGCCCGCGGGCCGAGCGCGGTCACTGAAGCAGGAACCAGCAGGAAACCGCGAGGAATTACTGCTCCAACCCACCACTGCTGCACCCGCAGCATGAACCGGTTGGAATCCCCCGGCTTCAGCCGCGGGGAGGACGTCAATAGTCCAGCTCGACGGTGAGCTCGGCCTCGGTGGCCGCCACGATGTCCTCGACCGTGACGCCGGGGGCGAGTTCGCGCAGCTTCAGCGTTCCGTCGCCGACGACGTCGATGACGCCGAGGTTGGTGATGATCCGGTCGACGACGGCCTGACCGGTCAGCGGCAGGCTGCACACGTTGACGATCTTGGGGTTGCCGGCCTTGTCGGTGTGCTCCATCAGCACGATCACCCGGCCGGCGCCGTGCACCAGGTCCATGGCGCCGCCCATGCCCTTGACCATCTTGCCGGGCACCATCCAGTTGGCCAGGTCGCCGTTCTTGGCGACCTCCATGCCGCCGAGCACCGCGGCGTCGATGTGCCCGCCGCGGATCATGCCGAACGACAGCGACGAATCGAAGTACGCCGCACCGTCATTGACGGTGACGGTCTCCTTGCCCGCGTTGATCAGGTCAGGGTCCACGGCGTCGTCGGCGGGATAGGGCCCGGTGCCCAGGATGCCGTTCTCGGAGTGCAGCGTGACGCGGACGTCACCGGACAGGTAGCCGGGGATCAGGGTCGGCAGACCGATCCCGAGGTTGACGTACTCGCCGTCGATCATTTCCTTGGCGGCCCGCGCGGCCATCTCGTTGCGGGACCAGCCGGTGGCGGTGGGGGCTGTGGTCATCTCAGTTACGCCTTCTCTTCGCGAACGGTGCGCTTCTCGATCTTCTTGTCCTGCGGTCCGGTGTGGACGATGCGCTGCACGAACACACCGGCCAAATGCACTGCGCCGGGGTCGATCTCGCCGGGTTCGACGAGCTCCTCGACCTGGACGATGGTGATCTTGCCGGCCATCGCCGCCAGCGGGTTGAAGTTCATCGCGGTCTTGTTGAACACCAGGTTGCCCAGCGTGTCCGCGCGCTTGGCGTGTACCAGGGCGAAGTCGGCGTTGATGGATTCCTCGAGGACGTACCGCTTGCCGTTGAATTCCCGGACCTCCTTGGGCGGGGAGGCCACCGCGACCGAGCCGTCGGCGGCGTAGCGCCACGGCAGACCGCCGTCGGAGACCGGGCTGCCCACGCCGGCCGGGGTGTAGAAGGCGGGGATGCCCGCGCCGCCGGCCCGCAGCCGCTCGGCCAGGGTGCCCTGCGGGGTCAGTTCGACCTCGAGTTCACCGGCCAGGTACTGCCGGGCGAACTCCTTGTTCTCGCCCACGTAGGAGGCGGTGACGCGGCGGACCTTGCCCAACTCCAGCAGCACGCCCAGGCCCAGGCCGTCGACACCGCAGTTGTTGGAGTACACCTCCAGGCCGGTGGCGGGCAGTTCGGCGACCGCCGCGATGAGTTGGTCCGGGATGCCGCACAGTCCGAATCCGCCCACCGCCAGGTGCGCGCCGTCGGTGATGTCGGCGACCGCGTCGGCTGCCGACGCGTACACCTTCGAAGTCATCGCGTGATTCTCCTCAACCGTTCGTCGGATGCATGTCCACTCTGCAAACACCGTGGACGTCCCGTCCAGTGAACAGTCCCGTGGCCATCGGGATCAACCCCAACCGCATAACCCGGGACAAGTGTTCGCGGACTGATTCGGGCGCAACTCGTGCGTTCACTCTGTGGACGCTAGACTTCGCGGTGTGACACCGCGGGTGCAGTCCTCCCAGGTGGTCGCCCGCGTCGGTGCCCTGCTGCGGGCCGTCGGGACCACCGAACCGGTCGGCGCGTCCACCACCGAGTTGGCTCGGACGGCCGGGCTGGCCCGGCCCACGGCGCACCGGTTGCTGGGCGCGCTGGCCGAGGAGGGCCTGATCGATCGGGACACCGCGACCGGGCGCTGGTCGCTGGGGCCCGAGCTGTATCTGCTGGGCGCGGGTGCGGCCGACCGCTACGACATCATCGAGCAGGCCCGCGACATCGTCATCGGACTGGCGCGCGAGACCGGTGAGAGCGCGTTCCTGTCCGCGCGGCGCGGCGACGAAACCGTCTGTGTGTTCAGCGAAGAGGGCAGCTTTCCGGTGCGCTCGCACGTGCTGCACGTCGGCATCCGGTTTCCGCTGGGCGTCGCCTCGGCGGGCCTGGCCATCCTCAGCCACCTGCCGGACCGCGAGATCGACGACTACTTCCGCCGGGTCCAGCTCGAATCGGACTGGGGCCCGACACATTCCGAGGAGGCGGTGCGGGCACGGCTGGCGTCCACCCGGACCACCGGTTACGCCGTCAACCCCGCGCTGATCGTCGAGGGCAGCTGGGGCATGGGGGCGGCGGTGTTCGACCGCAGCGCCCGGCCGGCCTGGGCGCTGAGCCTGACCGGCGTCGAGACCCGCTTCCGGCCCGAGCGGCACCGCGAGCTGGGCACGCTGTTACTGGAGCGGGCGCATGTGCTCTCCGGTCGCCTCAAGAGCGGATCGGCCTAACTCCACAGCGTCACATGGACTTTCGGTCGGAACCGGGTGACCCCGACCCCGGTGCCGCGGATCATCGCCTGGGTGCAGCGCGGGGTGGTGATGAAGCGGACGAGCTCGGAGACCGCGGGCTGCCGCGCATTCGGCAGCAGCGTGGTGGCCGACCACTCGCCGGCGTGCCGCAGGCCCGGCCCGTCCACGCGGACCAGGTGGCCGGTGTCGAGATCCTTGGCCACCGCGAAGCCGATCGCCAGGGTCACGCCGGTGCCCTGCCGGACCTCCTCGAGCGCGGCGGTGTCGCTCTGGAAGATCCGCTGCCGGGACTCCGGGATCTCCAATTCGCGCAATATCCGGGCGATTTCACCGTCCGGGCCGGCCGACGGGCCCAGCATCCAGGTCTGCTCGCGCAGCAACCCCGGGGTCACGGCCGCGCTGGTCAGCGGGGAGCCCGGGGCGGTGACGGCGATCAGCTGGTACTTCAGGAACGGCCGCACCGCGAGGCTTTCGCCCGGGGCCTCGACGACCGGACCCAGCGCGACGTCGACCGCGCGCGACTCCACCAGGAAGCGGAACTGCCGCGCCGGATGCACGCTGAGCTCCACCGACAGATCGTCGGCGCGCGAGGAGAACAGGTCGATCAGGCCGGGCGCGGCGTGCTCGGCGAAGGCGCTCGAGGCCGCGATGCGCAACAGCCGCCGACCGTGCGCCGCCTCGGTGACCTCGGCGGCGGTCTGCTGCTGCAGGCCCAGGATCTCCACGGCGCGGGCGGCCAACCGGAGCCCGCCGGGGGTGAACGCCAGCCCCGCGGCGGTCCGCACGAACAGCTTGTCGTCGAGCTCCTTGCGCAGCTGCGCGACGTGCATGGACACCCCGGCGTCGGAGACCCCGAGTTCTTCGGCGGCGGCGCGCACCGAACCGAGGCGTACGACCGCCGAAAATGCCCGAAGCTGAGCCGGTGTCACGCCTGCAGACTAGACGTGTCCTAACCTGGGCACGTGCGAGATGTGCTGAGCGACCTCTTAGCGGTCTGGCGGTCCGGGGCGACCGCCGGGCTGGGGACGGTGGTGCGCACCTTCCGTTCCGCGCCCCGGCCGGCGGGCGCGGCCATGGTGGTGGCGCCCGACGGGACGGTCAGCGGATCAGTTTCCGGGGGCTGCGTCGAGGGCGCGGTCTACGAGCTCGCGACCGAGGTGATCGCTACGGGCGTCCCGGTCCTGCAGCGCTACGGGGTCAGCGACGACGACGCCTTCGAGGTCGGACTGACCTGCGGCGGCATCCTGGATATCTTCGTCGAGCCGGTGTCGCAGAACAACTTTGACCAGCTGGCCGCCGTGGCCGACGATATCGACGCGCACCGGCCGGTGGCGCTGGCCACCGTCATCGCCCATCCGGACCCGGCGCGGGTCGGTGGCCGCCTGGTGGTGCGGCCCGAGGAGGTGCACGGATCGCTGGATTCGGCGCGCGCCGATGCCGCGGTCACCGACGATGTGCGCGGCCTGCTGGCGGCGGGCCGCAGCGAGGTGCTCACCTACGGCCCCGACGGGCAGCGCCGCGGCGAGGGTATGGAGGTGTTCGTCGCCAGTTACGCACCGCGGCCGCGGATGCTGGTGTTCGGGGCCATCGACTTCGCGGCCGCCGTCGCGGCCCAGGGGGCCTTCCTGGGCTACCGGGTCACGGTGTGCGACGCCCGGGAGGTGTTCGCCACGCCCGCGCGGTTCCCGACCGCCGACGAGGTGATCGTCGACTGGCCGCACCGCTATCTGGCCGCCGAGGTCGCCGCCGGCGCCATCGACTCGCGCACCGTCATCTGCGTGCTCACCCACGACCCGAAGTTCGACGTGCCGCTGCTCGAGGTCGCGCTGCGCCTCGACGAGGTGGCCTACGTGGGGGCGATGGGGTCGCGGCGCACCCATGAGGATCGGCTGGCGCGGCTGACCGAGGCGGGGCTGACGGCGGCCGAACTGGCCCGGCTGGCCAGCCCGATCGGCCTGGATCTCGGCGGCCGTACCCCCGAGGAGACCGCGGTGTCGATCGCGGCCGAGATCATCGCGCGCCGCTGGGGCGGCGGCGGACGGCCCCTGGCCGAGACCGCCGGACCCATCCACGGCGAGATTCATCACGCCTGATCAGCGACCTTATTCAGGGTTCGCTTAACCGGCTATTGACGCCGTCGTCGGCATTGTCGACACTGAGACTCCCACGGTGAGTGTGAGGGGTGTCACATGCAGGTGCCCGGTCCCTTCGAATACGAACGCGCCACCAGCGTCGATCAGGCCGTCGGCCTGCTCGACCGGTTGGGCGAGGACGCGATGATCGTCGCGGGCGGGCACAGCCTGCTGCCGATGATGAAGCTGCGGATCGCCAACCCCGAGTATCTGGTCGACATCAACGACCTCGCCGACGAACTCGGCTACCTCGAGTTCGGGGATCCCGGGTCGGTCCGCATCGGGGCCATGACCCGGCACCGCGACGTGTTGGAATCCGAACCGCTGGCGGCGGTGTTGCCGATCTTCCGGGACGCCGAGCGGGTGATCGCCGATCCGGTGGTGCGCAACCGCGGCACTGTCGGCGGCTCGCTGTGTCAGGCCGACCCGGCCGAGGATCTGACCACGGTGTGCGCGGTGCTCGACGCGGTCTGCGTGGCCCGCGGCCCGGGCGGGGTCCGCGAGATCGGGATCGACGACTTCCTGCAGGGCCCCTACGAGACGGCGTTGGCGCACAACGAGATCCTGCTGGAGGTGCGCATCCCGGTGCGCGGGCACACCTCCAGCGCGTACGCGAAAGTCGAACGCCGGGTGGGGGATTGGGCGGTGACCGCCGCCGGCGCTCAGGTGAGCCTGGACGGCGAGACCATCGCGGCGGCCCGGGTGGGACTGACCGCGGTGAACGCCGACGACGGGGCGCTGCGTTCGCTCGCCGACGCCCTGGCCGGCAAGCCCGCCACCGAGGCGACCTTCGCCGAGGCCGGCGCGGCGGCCGCCCAGGCCTGCGACCCGGTGGGCGACATGCGCGGCAGCGTCGACTACAAGCGCCACCTCGCCGGGGAGTTGACCATCCGAACACTGCGCCGTTCGGTCGAGCGTGCGCGCACCGGCAACCAGCGGCAGGGGGTTTGAACCATGCAGGTCACCATGACGGTCAACGGCGAGCAGGTCAGCGCGGAGGTCGAACCCCGCACGCTGCTGGTGCATTTCCTGCGCGACACCCTCGGGCTGACCGGCACGCACTGGGGGTGTGACACCTCCAACTGCGGCACCTGCGTGGTGGAGGTCGACGGCGACCCGGTGAAGTCGTGCACCATGCTGGCCGCGATGGCCGCCGGGCACAGCGTGCGCACCGTCGAGGGACTTGAGGTCGACGGCAAGCTCGACCCGGTGCAGGAGGGCTTCATGGAATGTCACGGCCTGCAGTGCGGGTTCTGCACCCCGGGCATGATGATCACCGCCCGCGCCCTGCTCGACCGCAACCCGGATCCGGCCGAAGACGAGATCCGGGAGGCGATTTCGGGTCAGATCTGCCGATGTACCGGCTACACCACCATCGTGCGGTCGATCCAGTGGGCTGCGTCGAGTCAGCGGGGCGATTTCGGTGCGGACGTGCAGACCGAGGAAGCCCTCGGCGGGGACGCCGCCGAACCCCTGCTCGAAGCCGGGAGCCAAGCATGACCACCATCGAGACCCGGCCCGAGGACACCGCCGACAACAACCAGAAACCCTGCGGTTACGGACGGATGCTGCGCAAGGAGGATCCGCGCTTCATCCGCGGCCGCGGCACCTATGTCGACGACGTGACCCTGCCGAAGATGCTGCACCTGGCCATCCTGCGCTCCCCGTATGCGCACGCGCGGATCAACAGCATCGATGTTTCCGCGGCCCAGGCGCATCCGAAGGTCAAGGCCGTGGTGACCGGCGCCGCGCTGGCCGAGAAGGGCCTGGCCTGGATGCCGACGCTGTCCAACGACGTGCAGGCCGTGCTGGCCACCGACAAGGTGCGGTTCCAGGGCCAGGAGGTGGCCTTCGTCGTCGCCGAGGACCACTACTCCGCGCGGGATGCGTTGGAACTCATCGACGTCGACTACGAACCGCTGGACCCGGTGATCGACGCCCGGCGCGCACTGGATCCCGAGGCCCCGGTGATCCGCACCGATCTCGACGGCAAGACCGACAACCACTGCTTCGACTGGGAGACCGGCGACGCGGCGGCCACCGAGGCGGTGTTCGCCCGCGCCGACGTGGTGGTCAAGCAGGAGATGGTGTACCCGCGGGTGCACCCCGCACCGATGGAAACCTGTGGCGCCGTGGCCGATCTGGACCCGGTCAGCGGCAAGCTCACGCTGTGGTCCACCACGCAGGCCCCGCACGCGCACCGCACCCTCTACGCGCTCGTCGCCGGGCTGCCCGAGCACAAGATCCGGGTCATCTCCCCGGACATCGGCGGCGGGTTCGGCAACAAGGTGCCGATCTACCCGGGCTACGTGTGCGCCATCGTCGGCTCGCTGCTGTTGGGCCGGCCGGTCAAGTGGATGGAGGACCGCAGCGAGAACCTGACGTCGACGGGATTCGCGCGCGACTACATCATGGTCGGCGAGATCGCCGCCACCGCCGAGGGCAAGATCCTGGCGATCCGCTCGCACGTGCTCGCCGACCACGGCGCGTTCAACGGCACCGCCGCGCCGGTGAAGTACCCGGCCGGGTTCTTCGGCGTGTTCACCGGCAGCTACGACCTCGAGGCCGCCTACGCCCACATGACCGCCGTCTACACCAACAAGGCGCCCGGCGGGGTGGCCTATGCTTGTTCCTTCCGGATCACCGAGGCGGTCTATCTGGTCGAGCGGCTGGTCGACTGCCTGGCCCACGAGCTGAAGATGGACCCGGCGGCGCTGCGGCTGCGCAATCTGCTGAAGCCCGAACAGTTTCCGTACACGTCCAAGACCGGCTGGGTGTACGACTCCGGGGACTACGAGCAGACCATGCGGCTGGCCATGGACATGGTCGGCTACGACGACCTGCGCGCGGAGCAGGCCCGCCGCCGCGAGGCCGGTGAGCTGATGGGCATCGGCATGTCGTTCTTCACCGAGGCCGTGGGCGCCGGGCCGCGCAAGGACATGGACATCCTCGGCCTGGGCATGGCCGACGGCTGCGAGTTGCGGGTGCACCCCACCGGCAAGGCCGTGGTGCGCCTGTCGGTGCAGAGCCAGGGCCAGGGCCATGAAACCACCTTCGCCCAGATCGTCGCCGAGGAACTGGGCATCCCGCCCGACGACATCGACGTCGTGCACGGCGACACCGATCAGACCCCGTTCGGGTTGGGCACCTACGGAAGTCGGTCGACGCCGGTGTCCGGGGCGGCCGCCGCCCTGGTCGCGCGCAAGGTGCGGGACAAGGCCAAGATCATCGCCTCGGGCATGCTGGAGGCCTCGGTCGCCGACCTGGAGTGGGACAAGGGCAGCTTCCACGTCAAGGGCGATCCGTCGGCCGCGGTGAGCATCGCCGACATCGCGATGCGCGCGCACGGCGCCGGCGATCTGCCCGACGGCATCGAGGGCGGGTTGGACGCCCAGATCTGTTACAACCCCGAGAATCTCACGTATCCGTACGGCGCCTACTTCTGCGTCGTCGACATCGATCCCGGTACCGCGGTCGTCAAGGTGCGCCGCTTCCTCGCCGTCGACGACTGCGGCACCCGGATCAACCCGATGATCATCGAGGGCCAGATCCACGGCGGCCTGGTCGACGGCATCGGCATGGCGCTGATGGAGATGATCGCCTTCGACGAGGACGGCAACTGCCTCGGCGGATCGTTGATGGACTACCTGATCCCGACGGCCATGGAGGTGCCGCACTTCGAGACCGGGCACACCGTGACCCCGTCGCCGCACCACCCCATCGGGGCCAAGGGCATCGGCGAGTCCGCGACCGTCGGTTCGCCGCCGGCGGTGGTCAACGCGGTCATCGATGCGTTGGCGCCGTTCGGGGTTCGGCACGCGGACATGCCGCTGACACCGTCGCGGGTGTGGGAGGCGATGCAGGGTCGGGCGCGGCCCCCGATCTAGAGCGCAGGAGGCAGGCCATGATCAGCACCGAACGAGTCGGGGAACTGCGGCGGACACGGACACCGTTCGTGCACGCCACCGTGGTGCGCGCACAACCGCCCGCCTCGGCGCGGCCCGGCGACGAGGCGATCCTGTTGGCCGACGGCACCATCGAGGGCTTCGTGGGCGGCCAGTGCGCGCAGAACTCGGTGCGCAAGGCCGCCCTGGGCGCGCTCGAGGTGGGGGAGTCGCTGCTGCTGCGGGTGCTGCCCGACGGCGAGGTCGACTTTCCGGAGGCACCCGGCGCCGCCGTCGTGGTCAACCCGTGCCTGTCCGGCGGCGCGCTGGAGATCTTCCTGGTTCCGGAGATGCCCGCACCGCTGGTGCGCATCCACGGGACGACGCCGATCGCCGACGCGCTGGCCGACCTGTGCGCCACGGTGGGCTACGACACGGCGCGGGGGACCGACCCCGTTGGTGATTTCGTGGCCGGCAGCGCGGTGGTGATCGCCAGCCACGGCGGACCGGAAGCCGAAATCCTGCGCGCGGCACTGGATGCCGGCGTCGGGTACGTGGGCCTGGTGGCCAGCCGGGTCCGCGGTGCGCAGATCCTGGCCGAGGCGGCCGTCGGCGACGACGAACGCGCCCGGGTGCACACGCCGGTGGGCCTGGACATCGGCGCGCGGACCGCCCCGGAGATCGCCGTGTCCATCCTGGCCGAGCTGATCGCCGTGTTCCGGCGCGAAGGCCGCTCCGATGCGGGGGCCCCGGCGGCCGCGGCGGAGGTCATCGATCCGGTCTGCGGGATGAGTGTCATCGTCGCGGCGGCCACGCCGCATCTGCGTCTCGACGAACAGGATTACTGGTTCTGCGGCACCGGCTGCCGGGACTCGTTCGCCGCGGCACGCCGATGACGGCCGCGCGGGCCTTCGCCGACATCGATGATGTGGTGCGGCGTTTCGACGCGCACGACCACCTGCTCGACGAGGGGACCGCCGCGGCCTGCTACCTGGCGACGACGCTGCGGCGGCCGCTGCTGCTGGAGGGCGAACCCGGGGTGGGGAAGACCACCGCCGCCAAGACCCTGGCCGCGGTCCTGGACGCACCGCTGATCCGGCTGCAGTGCTACGAGGGGCTGACCGCGGCCGAGGCGCTCTACGACTGGAACTATCAGCGTCAGCTGCTGTCCATCCGGCTCGCGGAGGCCCGCGGTGCCGGGATCGCCGAGATCGACCTCTACACCGAGTCCTACCTGGTGGACCGGCCCATCCTGCAGTGTGTGCGGCACACCGGGCCGACCCCGCCGGTGTTGCTGATCGACGAGATCGACCGCGCCGACGACGAATTCGAGGCGTTGCTGCTCGAATTCCTCGGCGAGGCCAGCGTCACCGTGCCCGAACTGGGTACGTTCGTCGCGCAGCGACCGCCGGTGGTGGTGCTGACCTCCAACCGCAGCCGCGATCTGCACGATGCGCTGCGGCGGCGCTGCCTGTACCACTGGATCGACTACCCCGATCCGGCCCGCGCCGCCGAGATCGTGCGGCGCACCGTTCCCGGGGCCACCGCCGCGCTGATCACCAGCGCGGCCGAATTCGTCGGCGCCGCCCGCGATCTGGACCTCGACAAGCCGCCGGGTCTGGCCGAGACCATCGACTGGGTCGCCGCGCTCGCCGCGCTCGGCGTCGGGGATCTGGTGGCCGAGAACACCGACGCCCTCGTCAGCAGCCTGGGCGCGCTGGCGAAGACCCCCGACGATCACGAGTTGATCAGCGCGGCCCTGACCGAGACCAGCAGCAACCGATGAGAGGATTTTCGCGATGAAGATCGCCAACGAGTTCACCGTCAGCGCCCCGATCGCCCGCGCGTGGGAGGTGCTCACGGACCTCGAGGAGGTGATCCCGCTGATGCCGGGCGCCACGTTGGGTGGCCGCGAGGGCGAGGACGTGCTGGGCAAGGTGAAGGTCAAGGTGGGCCCGGTCACCAGCGAGTTCTCCGGCCGCGTGCGCTTCGTCGAACAGGACGCGGCGCAGTACCGCGCGGTCATCGACGGCAAGGGTAAGGAGGCCCGCGGCACGGGCAACGCGACCGCGACCGTGACCGCGCAGTTGCACGAGGATGGGGAGTGCACCCGGGTCACGGTGGACACCGACCTCAAGGTCGTCGGCAAGCTCGCCCAGTTCGGCAGCGGTATGCTGCAACAGGTTTCGGAGAAGCTGCTCGGTCAGTTCGTGGACTCGCTGGAGGCCAAGCTGGCCGCCGACGGGCAGACCGCCGAACCGCAGACCGCCGAACCGCAGACCGCTGAACCGACGGCGGCGCCCGTCGCCGCCGCACCGGCGCAACCGGCCGAGGCCGCGCCGATCGACCTGCTCGAGTTGGCCGGCGGGCAGACGCTCAAACGGTACGGCCCCATGGTGGCCGCGCTGTTCGCCGCGGCGGCGGCGGTCTTCGCCCTCGGCCGGGTGCTGCTCGGCAGGCGGGTCGAACGCGACCGCCGATGAACCGACCGTCGCTGCTGCGCGGTGTGGACCGGGCGGCCCTCGCGGTCGCCCTGGCGACCCGGCTGCGTGCGGCGGGGGTTCTGGTATCCGCCGACGGGCCGGCTGAATTCGTGGCCGCACTCGGCGTCACCGCGCGGTCGCGCCGCGACGTGTACTGGGCGGCCCGGCTGACCCTGGTGACCCGCGCCGAGGACATCGCGGCCTTCGACGAGGTGTTCGGCTACGCGTTCGCCGACGCCGTGCGCGGCGTCGACCCGGTGTCGTCGAAATCCCGGGCCGCGGGCCGAGTTTCGCCGGCCGAGGGACTGTCGGACGCGGGCGGGGCGACGGTCGAGGGCCTGCCGTGGCTGACCCGGCAGACCTCGATGGCCGGGGCCGATACGGCCGAGACCGATTCCGTGCTGGCGGTGCCCGATGTGTTGCCGAGCCGGTTGCGGGTGCGCGCCGACCAACCCTTCGAGGCCTTCGACGCCGCGGATCTGCGCGTCATCGGCGACTGGCTGGAACGCACCGCCCCGCGGTGGCCGCAGCGGCGCACCCGTCGTCGCGAGCAGAGCCGGCGGGGCCGGCGGATCGATCTGCGGCAGACCATGCGCGCCTCCCGCACCACTGGGTGGGAGGTGGTGGCGCTGATCCGGACCCGTCGTCGCCGGCGGCCGCGCCGCATCGTATTTCTGTGCGACGTCAGCAGATCCATGCAGCCCTACGTCACGGTCTACCTGCACCTGATGCGGGCGCTGGCGGTGCGGCCCCGGATGGCGCGCCCCGAGGTGTTCGCGTTCTCGACCTCGCTGACCCGGCTGACCCCGGCGCTGTCGCACCGCAGCGCCGAGGTGGCGCTGGCCCGGGCCAACGAGCGGGTTGCCGACCGCTACGGCGGCACCCATCTGGGCCCGGCCGTCGCCGACTTGGTGCGCGGCCCGCACGGCAGTGCGCTGCGGGGCGCGGTGGCCGTGATCGCCTCCGACGGTTGGGCCGCCGGCCCGCCCGAGGTGCTCGAGCGGGCGATGCGCCGGCTGCGCGGTCGGGCCGAGCGCGTGGTGTGGCTGAACCCGCGCGCCGCGGCGACGGGATTCGTGCCGACCGCCGCGTCGATGGCCGCGGCGCTGCCGTACTGCGATGTGTTCCTGCCGGCGCATTCGCTGACCGGACTGGTCGAACTGTTCGACGAACTCGCCGCCTAAGATCGGCCCATGACCTCCGCGCAGCGTGCCAACATCGACTTCCCGTCCCGCGTCGGCGTCTGGTGGGCCAGCGACCCCTGGGCCATGCCCGAGGCCCAGGACATCGCCCGCGAGATCGAACAGCTGGGCTACGGCTCGTTGTTCCTGCCGGAGACCGTCGGCAAGGAGTGCCTCACCCAGTCCGCGGCTTTCCTGGCCGCCACCGAGCGGCTGGTGGTCGGGACCGGCATCGCCAACATCCACGTCCGGGTGCCGTCGGCCGCCGAGACCGGCGCCCGCACGCTGACCGCGCTGTACCCGGGCCGGTTCGTGCTGGGCCTCGGGGTCAGCCACGGCCCGCTGGTGGAGGGCGGCCTCGGTGGCACCTACGCCAAGCCGTTGGCGACCATGCGCGGCTACCTGGAAAAGATGGCCGCGGTGCCGCCGCAGATCGAGCCGGGAGTCGGCCGCCCGCCGGTGCTGCTGGCGGCGCTGGGCCCGAAGATGATCGAGCTGTCCGGCACCCACGCCGACGGCGCGCACCCGTACCTGGTCACGCCGTCGCAGACCCGGGTCACCCGGGACATCCTGGGCCCGGACAAGTGGATCGTCTCGGAGCAGGCCGTGGCCATCAGCGGTGACGACGCCGATCAGCTGCGCCGCGCGCACAGCCACCTCGAGGTGTACAGCGGCCTGCCGAACTACCGGAACTCCTGGCTGCGGCAGGGCTTCGACGAGTCCGATCTGGTGCGCGGCGGCTCGGAGCGGTTGGCCCGCGGCGTGGTGGGGATGGGTTCGGCCGAGCAGGCCGCCGAGGTGGTCACCGCCCACCTGGACGCCGGTGCCGACCACGTGGTCATCCAGGTGCTGGGCAACACCCCCACCGACGACCCGCGCCCGGGCCTGCGGGAGCTAGCCGCGGTGCTGAAGCTGGGGTAGCCGCTAGGCGGCGGTGTTCTTGGCCTCGCGGCGCCGGCGGTACCACTCGTAGACCATTGGCAGCACGGAGATCACCACGATCAGGATGATGATCGGCTCGAGCAGGGTCTGGATGATCTCGAACTGACCGAGCCAGTAGCCCAGCAGGGTGAGCCCGATGCCCCAGACCAGCGCGCCGACGACGTTGAACAGCGTGAATACCGCGTAGTTCATCCGGGCCGCGCCGGCGGTGATCGGTGCCAGCGTCCGCACGATCGGGATGAAGCGGGCGATCACGATGGCGAATGGGCCGCGCGATTCAAAGAACTTGTGTGCCTCGTCGAGGTACTTCTGCTTGAGGAAGCGGGCATCCGGCTTGAACATGGCGGTGCCCACGTTGCGGCCGATCCAGTAGCCCACCTGGCTGCCGGCGACCGCGGCGATCGGGATGAACAGCAGCAGCTGCCACAGCGCGAAGTTGGCGTCGCTACCCGCCGAGGCGGTGCCCGCGGCCAGCATGCCCGCGACGAACAGCAGCGAATCGCCCGGCAGCACCGGGAACAACACCCCGGACTCGACGAACACCACCAGCAACAGACCCAGCAGGGCCCAGGTGCCGAAATACCCGATCAGGGTGATCGGGTCCAGAAAATCCGGCATGAGCGCAAGGGTGGTGGTGCTGGTCATGACGTCTCAACATACCGGGGGTTGGGGCCGGATCGGTAAACGCCGAGCCGTAGCCCGGTTGTGCGGCGCACTCGGACCACGAATACGGTTCAACTGAGATACTGCTATCGACGCACCCAGTTACGCCACATGCAGGAGGATGTTTCATGCCTATCGCCACTCCCGAGGTCTACGCCGAGATGCTGGGCCGCGCCAAGGAGCATTCCTTCGCATTTCCGGCCATCAACTGCACGTCCTCGGAAACCATCAACGCCGCCATCAAGGGTTTCGCCGACGCCGGTAGCGACGGCATCATCCAGTTCTCGACCGGTGGCGCGGAGTTCGGTTCCGGCCTCGGGGTCAAGGACATGGTGACCGGCGCCGTCGCGCTCGCCGAGTTCGCCCACGTCATCGCCGCCAAGTACGACATCACGGTGGCCCTGCACACCGACCACTGCCCCAAGGACAAGCTCGACACTTTCGTGCGTCCGCTGCTGGCCATCTCGGCCGAGCGCGTGAAGAACGGCCAGAACCCGCTGTTCCAGTCGCACATGTGGGACGGCTCGGCGGTGCCGATCGACGAGAACCTGGACATCGCCAAGGAACTGCTGAAGCTGTCGGCCGAGGCCAAGATCATCCTGGAGATCGAGATCGGCGTGGTCGGCGGCGAGGAGGACGGCGTCGAGGCCGAGATCAACGAGAAGCTCTACACCACCCCCGAGGACTTCGAGAAGACCGTCGAGGCCCTCGGCGTCGGCGAGCACGGGAAGTACCTGCTGGCCGCGACGTTCGGCAACGTGCACGGCGTCTACAAGCCGGGCAACGTGAAGCTCAAGCCGGAGATCCTGGCCGAGGGGCAGAAGGTCGCGTCGGCCAAGCTGGGCCTGGCCGAGGGCTCTAAGCCGTTCGACTTCGTCTTCCACGGCGGGTCGGGTTCGGCGAAGTCGGAGATCGAGGAGGCGCTGGGCTACGGCGTCATCAAGATGAACGTCGACACCGACACCCAGTACGCCTTCACCCGCCCGGTGGCCGCGCACATGTTCACCAACTACGACGGTGTGCTCAAGATCGACGGCGAGGTCGGCAACAAGAAGACCTACGACCCGCGCAGCTACCTGAAGAAGGCCGAGGCGGCGATGACCGAGCGTGTCATCGAGGCCTGCAACGACCTGCACAGCGCCGGCCGGTCCGTCTCCGCGGGGTAACCGGCCCCGTCGCTAATCTGAGGTGACTCAGGCAGCGAGGTAGATGTGGCAGGGATCATCGACGTGGCCGCGGCGGCGGGCGTCTCGCCGACGACCGTCTCCCACGTCCTGAACAATCGCGGCCGCATCGCCGAAGAAACCCGGGCCAAGGTCCTCGAGGCGGCCCGGCAGCTGGGCTATCAGGCCAATGTGCACGCCCAGCAGCTGGTCACCCGGCGCAGTCGGATCATCGCGATCCAGATGCCGGACCTCGGGGACACCCCGGGCCCGTCGCTGCCCCACTCGGCGTACTTCCTCGAGCTCATCAACGGGGCCGCGGCGGCCGCCGACAGCGGCGGTTACGCGTTGGTGGTGTCCCCGTCCGGTGGCAACGCCGGCGTGCTGAGCGGGTTTGCCATCGACGGGGCCATCATCGTCGACCCGCACGGCGAGGAACCGGTCTTCCGGACCGACGTCCCGATGGTCACCATCGGGGTGGCCGAGCACAGTGAGCGTGAGGTGCTGCGGGTCGACAACGACCACGCGGGAGCGGCCCGCCAGGTGCTCGACCACTTTGCTGAAGCGGGTCGGCGGCGCCCGGCCCTGCTCACCGACGAGACGCGACGCAGCTACGTCAAGGACGTCCGCACCGGATACCGGTCCTGGGTGGCCGAGCGGGGTGTCCCGGAGACCCTCGTCACCGTCGGTGCGCTGGACAAAGACACCCTCGACGCCGCCTTCGCGGAGCTGTTCGCGGTCCCGGTCGACGCGGTGTACACCAGCTCCGACGACCTGGCCCTGGCACTGTTGGACGCGGCGACCCGGGCCGGTTTGCGGGTGCCGCAGGATCTGGCCATCGCCTCCGCGGTCGACGACCGGGCGCTGTCACTGACCTCCCCGCAGATCTCGGCGACCAACCTGTTCCCGTTCCGCACCGGGGAGACGGCCGCCGAGTTGCTCATCGAACGCCTCGAGAACGGCCCCGGGGCTTTGCCCGGCCCGCTGATGCCGACCGAGTTCGTCGCCCGGGGGTCCTCGGCGCCGGCCTAGCCCGCTGTCGCGCCTGCCGTCGGGGCCTGCCGTCGGGCCTCCGGACACCGATTTGGGTGATCCCCTTGACACCTGCGCGCGGCCGTGACTACGGTCACAACCCAGTTAGCCAAAACCATTTGGCACGACGATATGGCTGCCGGGGCGATGCGCCCGGCGCCCCACAAGAAGTGCGTTCCACCCGCCGGATCAGCAGTGCCAAAACGTTTTACTTGGAGGCAACGAATGTCGAGAGTCCGCGCCCAGGCCAATCGCGCCGCCGTCGAGGCGCTCCTGGCCGCCGACCCCGTGCTGGTCGGAATCGAGAGCGCGCAGGAGGCGATGGGGCTGCCCCCGTCGACCGTGCTGACCTCCGGGCCGACCATGCCGTTCGATGCGTACACGGGAGGTCAGCGCGCGGCGATCATCGGCGGCGCGCTCTACGAGGGCCTGGCCGCCGACGAGGCCGCTGCGGTCGCCGCGTTCGAGCGCGGCGAGATCGCGGTGCGGGGCTGTCAGGAGTTCGGCTGCGTCGGGTCGCTGGCCGGCGTCACCACGGCGTCGATGCCGGTGGCGGTCGTGGTCAACGACACCACCGGGGATCGCGGCTACTGCACGCTCTACGAGGGCGACAGCGCCGACCGGCTCAACTACGGCACCTACACCGCGGCCACCCGGGCGAACCTCGAAGCGCTGCGCCTGCGCATCGCGCCGGCGCTGAACAGTCTGATCGCCGCGCAGACCGAACCGCTGCGGCTCAAGCCCATCATGGCGCGCGCCCTGACCATGGGCGACGAGTTGCACAGCCGCAACGCCGCCGCGACGCTGCTGTTCCTGCGGCGACTGCTGGTCGGCGCCAAGCAATTCGGCGATGACCTCGGGCATGCCCTGGACTCGCTGTGCGACGACTACTTCTTCCTGCGGCTGTCGATGGCGGCCAGCAAGGTGATGGCCAACGCGATGCGCGGTTTCGACGGCTCGAGCGTGGTGACCGCGATGTCCTTCTCCTGCGCGCAATTCGGGGTTCAGACCTCCGGTACCGGCGATACCTGGTTCACCGGGCCGCTGCCCACGTTCGAGGACTTCCGGATCGAGGACGGATACGACGCCGACGACATCGAGTTCATGGGGGGTGAGAGCATCATCACCGAGGTAGTCGGTCTGGGTGGGGTCGCACAGGCGGCCGGGTTGCCGTTGCAGAGATCCAGTGGACGCAGCGTAGTGAGGATGGTCGCCCGAACCACCGCCATGTACGACATCACCGTGACGGAGAGCCCCGACTTCCTGATCCCCGTCCTGAACTACCGCGGCACGCCGCTGGGCCTGGACGTCGAGAAGATCGTGCGACCCACCGGGGTCACCCCATTCCTGGACATCGGCATCGCGGGCCGGTCGGGTCGCCAGATCGGTGGGGGAGTGGCCCGCGCCCCGCTGGAACCGTTCCGCAAGGCATGGGAGGCGTTGACGGCGACGGCCTAGCCAAGCGGGCAAGGCCCGTCGCCCAGAAATCTTTGACCTACGTATTCCGGTGAGACCAAAGGAATTTCGACATGAAGGAAGAAGTCGCAGCCGCGGCTGAACCGACCACGGCCATGGTGGACGTGGTCGGCAAGGTGGAGAGTTACGGAATCGAATACATTCCGGACGAGGACCGACACTCCCGACCCCGGAACCTGCTGTGGATCCTGTTCGGCGGGAGCATGACGTTCGGGATCATCGTCATCGGCTGGGTCCCGGTCTCGCTGGGGCTCGGCTGGTGGGAGTCGGCCAGCGCCATCGTGGTGGGCTCGGCCATCGGTGCCACCCTGATGGCGCCGATGGGATTGCTCGGCCTGCGCAGCGGCAGCAACAACCCCGTCGCCAGCGGGGCGCACTTCGGCGCGCTGGGCCGGATGATCGGCTCGGCGCTGGGTATCACCGCCGACATCGTCTTCGCCGCGCTGTGTATCTGGGCGGCCGGCGAGGTCCTGGCGCGCAGCGTGGTGCGGATCTTCGGTGTCGAAAGCCAAGCCGTCACAGTCGCATTGCTGATCATCGCCTATGCGCTGGTGGCGATCGTGATGACGATCATCGCGGTGATGGGCCACGCCAACATGGTGACCTTCACCAAGTGGATGGTGCCCACCGCCGGCTCCATCATGATCCTCTACATCTTCGTCGCCGCGAAGAACTTCGATCCCAGCTACGCCGGCGGCGACTACGCGCTGGGCAGCTTCTGGCCCACCTGGATCCTGGGCATGCTGGCCTGTGCGGGCACGGTCAACTCCTACGGCCCCTACGTCGGCGACTGGACGCGGCACATCTCCACCAAGAAGTACCCGCCCCGGCACTCGGTCGCGGCGGCCTGGGTCGGCGGCTTCTTCGGCATGGGCGGCGCCTTCATGTTCGGTGCGTATACCGCGGTCACTTTCAAGGACCCGATCAACGCCTACGCCACCGAATTTGCGAACAACGTGCCCTACTGGTTCCTGTTCTTCGCGCTGTACCTGGCCTTCATTCCGGGCACCGCGCAGGCGGTGATCAACATCTACAACATGGGCCTGGACTTCTCGTCGATCGTGCCGGGGATCAGCCGGGTGCGGGCCACCATCTACCTGTCCATCGTGTCCACCGTGCTGGTCTTCATCGGCGCGTTCTACCAACAGCTTTCGGCGATCGTCAGCTCGTATCTGGCCATCCTGATCGTGCTGGGCGCGCCGTGGACCATCATCAACCTGATCGGCTACTTCAACAACCGCGGCTACTACGACCCGGACTCGCTGCAGGTCTACAACCGCGGCCAGATGGGTGGTCGGTACTGGTCCTCGGCGGGCCTGAACCACCGCGCGGTGATCGCCTGGCTCTCGGCCGTGACCGTCGGCATGCTGTTCGTGAACACCGGTTGGTATGTCGGGCCCGGCGCGCGACTGTTCGACGGCGCGGACTTCGGCTTCATCGTGTCGACCAGCGTGGCCGCCCTGGTGTACTTCCTGTTCCTCAAGTTCAACCCGGAACCGGCCTACAACTTCGGTCCCAAGGGCGCGCGCATCGCCAGCGCGCCGGAGTCGCGGTACGGCGACTTCATGCCGATCCAGCCGATGGACATGAGCAAGGTCCGCTGGCGGATCGGCTAGTCGGGACATGACATTGAATCTCGGTAGAGGTGGTGACTAGCAACATCTTTCACCAGTAACGAACTGCCCGAACGCACAACAGAAAGAAAAGCGAGAAGCACTCACATGGATACCCTCAACGACATCGACTCGTCCTACTCGGGCAAGGCCCAGGAACTCGCCGACGCCGGCGTGCGGTACGTCACCGCCTCGTGGGCCGACATCTTCGGCCGCAACCGGGCCAAGAGCCATCCGGTCGGTCTGCTGCCGGAACTGATGGCCGGCTTCGCGCGCTACACCCCGCGCGGGATCAACGGCATCGGCGCCATGGACCCGGTCGAGGAAGAGGTCACGGCGCTGCCCGACATCGACACCCTCACCGTGCTGCCCTGGGACAACCGCTTCGCCTGGATGGCCTCGGACATGTGGTCGGACAAGGGCGAACCGTTCTCCCTGTGCCCGCGGTCGATCCTGAAGAAGCAGATCGAGCGCGCGGCCAACCAGGGCTACCGCTGCACCCTGGGCATCGAACCGGAGTTCTACGTGTACCGCCCCGACGACCTCAACTCCGGCGGGTTCGGTTCCCTGACCGCGACCGGTGGCATCGAGCCCAGCCCGGCCTACGACGTCGAAACCTCCTATGACGTCGCCGATTTCCTCGACGACGTGGTGAGCACCATGGAACAGATCGGCCTGAAGGCGTTCGCGCTGGGCGCCGAGGGCGGGGTGGGCCAGTTCGAGATCGACTTCTACTACAAGGATCTGCTGGAGATGGCCGACCGGGTCACCCTGTTCCGGCTGATGGTGCATCAGGTGGCCAAGCGGCACGGGCTGGCCGTCACGTTCATGCCAAAACCTTTTGCCAACCTGTGGGGCTCCGGCGCGCACTTCAACCTCGGGCTCTACTCGGTCGACGGGTCAGGCGAAAGCGTTCTGCGCCTGGGTAATCCGGCCATCCCCGGCGAGGAGGAGTGGTCCAAGGAGTCCAAGTACTTCGTCGGCGGCCTGCTCAAGCACGCCCGCGCGCTGACGGCGATCACCAACCCCCTGGTCAACTCCTACAAGCGGCTGACCCCGCGGCTGGTCGACGGCTCGGTGTCGTGGGCGCCCATCAAGATCGCCTACGGCCCCAACAACCGGTCCTGCATGATCCGGCTGCCGGAGAACCGTCCGGCCATCGAGGTCCGCAACCCGGACGCGTCGGCGAATGTCTATCTGGCCGGGGCGTTCCTGCTGGCGGCCGGGCTCGACGGCATCGCCAACGAGATCGATCCCGGGCCGGAGATCACCGAACTGGCCTCCGAGCGCGCCGAGATCTCGCGGCTGCCCCGCACCCTGCTCGAGGCCGTCGAGGCGTTCGAGGCCGACGAGTTGACCTACGAGGTCTTCAGCGAGGACTTCATCAAGGACTACGCGGAGACCAAGCGCATGGAGTGGGAGAAGGACCACCTGCCCGTCGGCGACGCCGAGCGCGCCGATCACCTGGTGTACTTCTAGGCCCTTTCGCACGAAGTCGAGTCCGTCCGGTGCGGCCAGCGCGGCCGCACCGGACGGCGTCAACAGACGGTACGGAAACGGTGGATCATGACGGTGATTGCACAGAATTGGTTGGCCCCCTTGGTCGACGAGGTGCGGCCGCACCTCGCCGGCGGAGCGGTGTCGACCTACCTGCCGGAGCTGCGTCGGGCGCCCGCCGACGAGCTGGCCGTGGCGGTGGATCTGGGCGACGGGAACGTCCTGACGGCGGGAAACCTGCACGCCCGCTTCACCGTTCAGAGCGTGGTGAAGGTCTTCACGCTGCTGCTGGCGCTGCACTATCGCGGTGAGGGGCACGTCTTCGCCCGCGTCGGCCGCGATCAGGGGATCGGCTCCTACAACTCGCTGGAGACGTTCATCCGGGGTTCCGGCGTGCCGGTGAATCCGTTCGTCAACGCCGGCGCGCTGGTGGTCGTCGACATGCTGCCCGGTGACGGGCCGCAGGGGCGGGTCGCCGAACTGCTGGAGTTCCTGCGCGCGCTGACCGGAAATCCGACGATCGCGGTCAACGAGGCCGTCGCGCGCTCCGAACTGGCGCTCTCGGACCGCAATCGGGCGCTGGGCTACTTCCTACGCAGCCAGCGCCTGGTGTCCTGCGACGTCGAGGAACTGCTGTGGGCCTACTGCCAGATGTGTGCCGTCGAGGTCGATGTCGTCGACCTCGCGCACGCCGGGCGGGTGCTGGCCGACGGGGCCGACGTGCACCTGGGGGGCCGGCTGTTGCAGGCGTGGCACGTGCGGCTGGTTCGGCGGCTGATGTTGTTCAGCGGCATGTACGAGGCCTCGGGCCGCTACGCCACCGAGGTGGGCATCCCGGCCAAGTGCGGCGTCTCGGGCGCCATGATCGGGGTGGTGCCGCGTCGGGCCGGGGTCGGGATCTACGGGCCTGCGCTCGACGAGTCCGCCAACAGCATCGGCGGCCTGCGGCTGATGCGGCTGCTGGCCCTAACCCTCGAGATCGAATGAACTGGGAGTGGCAGCAACAGGCGGCCTGCATAGGTCAGGATCTGTTGTTCTTCCACCCCGACGGGGAACGGGGCCGGCACCGGCGGGCCCGGCAACTCAGCGCGAAGGCGGTCTGCGATCGGTGCCCGGTGCGACGGCAATGCCGGGAGCACGCGGTGCGGTTCCCGGAGCACTACGGAACGTGGGGCGGCCTGGCCGAGGAGGAGCGTGACGGGATCGGCGGGTCCGGTCGACCGTTCGGGCGACGGGTCCGCCGCGCTTCGGTCTAGGGCTGGCCTAGGGGACGAACGACACGTCCGTGCACGGGGCCAGCAACTCCTCGAGGGGCGCGACCACGGCTGCCGGATATTCGGTGACGGTCTCGGTCAATGCTTCTCGGGCGTCGTCGGCCAGGGCGCCGATGCGCGCGCATACGGATCGCGCGGCCTCGGTTGCCACGACTATGTCCTTTACCTCTTCGATCTGCGCGTCCTCGGCGTTAGGTTGTCCCAGCGTCGCGCTCAGCACCTGGCGCTGGGATGGCCCTGCAGCTTCGAGGGCGAGTTGCATCAACAAGGTCGGCTTGGCGGATCGCACATCGTCTCCGTTGCGCTTGCCGCTGTGTTGGGTGTCGGCGAACAGGTCGGCGAGATCATCGCGAAGCTGGAACGCCGCGCCGGTTGCTTCGGCGTACCGCCGCAGGAGGGAGACGCCATGCTCGGGCGCGTTCGCCAGCGCGAAACCGAGGTTCATCGGACGCGCGACGGTGTACGCGGTGGTCTTGTACCGCACGATCTTCGCCGCCGTATCCGCAGCGAAGTCGCGGGCGGCCTGTCCCCGCAATTCCAGTAGTTGGCCCGCGATGACCTCCGTGCGCATGGTGCGGAAGTGCCGCGTCACCTCGTCGGCGTGCGCACCGGGGACGGCTTTGACCGCGTCGACGAGCATGTCCTGGGCCAGGCCCCATAACAGGTCGCCGAGCAATACGGCGGTGTGGTCACCGAACACCGCCGCGGGCCCCGACAGCGCGGCGCTGCGATGGTGCTCAGCCAGCGCGGCCCGCACCGACGGGCGGTTTCGTCGTAGGTCAGAGGCGTCGATCACGTCGTCGTGGACCAGGATCGCCGCGTGTAGCGTCTCGACCGCCGCAGCGACGCCGATCGCCGCGGAGCTGGGTTCGTCCTCGGGGGCGAAGGCCCGCCACGCGCCGTATAGAAAGGCCGGTCGGAGCCGCTTGCCGCCGTCGGCGGCCGCTGCCAGGCACTGCGCGGCGAACACCTCCAGGGTCGGGTCGATGCCGGCGAGCCCGGCGACGAGATCGCCGGTCACCGCATCCGCGATGCGTTGATCGACAGCACCGAGGAACGCCTGTTGGCTCGTATCGCCCACCGGCCGATACTAAGCCTCGATCCGTGGACTGAAGTGGTTGATGTGTCTGTTGTGGCTGTTTTTCGGTCTGCAGGGGTGTGAGCACGAGGTAGTCGCTGGTCTGTCCAGCTTTTCCTGTGGTTTTCTGGTCGG
>Ga0265293_10004830_pt1 | contig 23247 bp, 19 predicted proteins | sample Munlanlewell138R_FD_192505 | JGI IMG/M metagenome (GOLD analysis project Ga0265293, IMG submission 192505) | Leachate microbial communities from a municipal landfill in Southern Ontario, Canada - Leachate well 138R | ecosystem: Engineered > Solid waste > Landfill > Unclassified | place: Canada... | reverse complement strand
AAAAAGTTCTATGACATACTGGAGAAGATAAAGCAAGAATTGAGTACAAGAGCAAAATACAATAACGTATAGCACTAGGAAGAAGTTACTAAGGGCGTACGGGGGATGCCTTGGCTCTCAGAGGCGAAGAAGGACGTGATAAGCTGCGATAAGCTGTGGGTAGGTGCAAATAACCGTTAATCCGCAGATTTCCGAATGGGGCAACCCAACCAGCGATGGTTATCCGAAAAGGAGGCTAACCCACTGAACTGAAACATCTAAGTAGGTGGAGGAAAAGAAAATAACAATGATTCCGCAAGTAGTGGCGAGCGAACGCGGAATAGCCCAAACCAATATTGTTACGGCAAGATTGGGGTTGTAGGACTGAGACAAAATCAAAGATTTTATAATAGAACCGTTCTGGAAAGACGGACCACAGAGGGTGAAAGTCCCGTAGATGACATAAAATTTAGATTTATCAGTATCCTGAGTAGCGCGGGACCGGAGAAATCCTGTGTGAATCCGCCGGCACCATCCGGCAAGGCTAAATACTACTGAGAGACCGATAGTGAACCAGTACCGTGAGGGAAAGGTGAAAAGCACCTCGAACAGAGGAGTGAAATAGACCCTGAAACCGTGCGCCTACAAGCGGTCGGAGCGGATTTATCCGTAACGGCGTGCCTTTTGCATAATGAGCCTACGAGTTGTTTTTTACTAGCGAGGATAATTCCTTCAGGGAAGCATCCGAAGCGAAAGCGAGTCTGAATAGGGCATCTAGTTAGTAGAAACAGACGCGAAACTTAGTGATCTACCCATGATCAGGTTGAAGTTTTGGTAACACAAAATGGAGGACCGAACCGGTAAACGTTGAAAAGTTTTCGGATGAATTGTGGGTAGGGGTGAAAGGCTAATCAAACTGAGAGATAGCTCGTACTCCCCGAAATGCCTTTAGGGGCAGCCTTATGTTAGTATATTAGAGGTAGAGCTACTGATTGGATACGGGGGTTTCACCGCCTACCAAATCCAGACAAACTCCGAATGCTAATATATGATTCATAGGAGTGAGGGCATGGGTGCTAAGGTCCATGTCCGAGAGGGAAAGAACCCAGACTATCGGTTAAGGTCCCAAAATATATGTTAAGTTGAACTAACGAGGTTTTACTGCAGCGACAGCTAGGATGTTGGCTTGGAAGCAGCCATTCATTTAAAGAGTGCGTAACAGCTCACTAGTCGAGCGGTAGAGCGTGGATAATAATCGGGCATTAAACATATTACCGAAACTGTAGAATAGCAATATTGGTAGGGGAGCATTCTAATTGCGCCGAAGGTGAGCTGTGAGGTTTGCTGGAGCGATTAGAAAAGAAAATGTAGGCATAAGTAACGATAATGCAGGCGAGAAACCTGCACACCGAAAGACTAAGGTTTCCTGGTCAACGATAATCGGATCAGGGTTAGTCGGGACCTAAGGCGTAGCCGAATGGCGAAGTCGATGGCCAATTGGTTAATATTCCAATACTCATTATAACTGCGATGTGGTAACAGAGAAGTGACAGACTTGCGTACTGACGGAATAGTACGTTAAAGGGTGTAGATAAATTTTTCACAGGCAAATCCGTGGAGAATGTCGAACCTGATAGTACCTTGATCCTTCGGGAGAGGGGATAATGGTCGTAAACATGCTCTCAAGAAAACCCACTAAGCTTCAGGTTATAATGACCCGTACCGTAAACCGACACAGGTAGTCGAGGAGAGAATCCACAGGTGCTCGAGTGATTCATGGCTAAGGAACTAGGCAAACTCACCCCGTAACTTAGGGAGAAGGGGTCCCTACTCAGCGATGAGAGGGCGCAGAGAAATGGTCCAGGCGACTGTTTAACAAAAACACATGGCTTTGCAAAATTGAAAGATGAAGTATAAGGCCTGACACCTGCCCGGTGCCGGAAGGTTAAGAGGAGATGTCATCGCAAGAGAAGCATTGAATTGAAGCCCCGGTAAACGGCGGCCGTAACTATAACGGTCCTAAGGTAGCGAAATTCCTTGTCGGGTAAGTTCCGACCTGCACGAATGGTGTAACGATCTGGACGCTGTCTCGGCCATGAGCTCGGTGAAATTGTAGCAACGGTGAAGATGCCGTTTACCCGCAACGGGACGGAAAGACCCCGTGAACCTTCACTACAACTTAGTATTGAGTTTGGATAAATGATGTGTAGGATAGGTGGGAGACTGAGAAGCAGGTACGCTAGTATTTGTGGAGTCATTGTTGAAATACCACCCTTTATTTATTTGAATTCTAATCTCTGAACAGGGAGACAGTGCTTGGTGGGTAGTTTGACTGGGGTGGTCGCCTCCAAAAGCGTAACGGAGGCTTTCAAAGGTACCCTCAGCCCGGTTGGTAACCGTGCGTAGAGTGCAATAGCATAAGGGTGCTTGACTGTGAGACAAACAAGTCGATCAGGTAGGAAACTAGGATATAGTGATCCGGTGGTTCTGTATGGAAAGGCCATCGCTCAAAGGATAAAAGGTACTCCGGGGATAACAGGCTGATCACTTCCAAGAGCTCATATCGACGAAGTGGTTTGGCACCTCGATGTCGGCTCGTCACATCCCGGGGCTGGAGAAGGTCCCAAGGGTTCGGCTGTTCGCCGATTAAAGTGGCACGCGAGCTGGGTTCAGAACGTCGCGAGACAGTTCGGTCCCTATCTGTTGTGGGCGTTAGAAACTTGCGAGGACCTGACTCTAGTACGAGAGGACCGAGTTGGACGAACCTCTAGTGTACCTGCTGTGGTGCCAACTGCATCGCAGGGTAGCTATGTTCGGATGAGATAAGTGCTGAAAGCATCTAAGTACGAAACTCACCTCAAGATGAGGTTTCTTTTAAGGGTCGTCATAGACGATGACGTTGATAGGTTGCAGATCTAAAAGTAGAAATACTAAAGTCGAGCAATACTAATTACCCGTAAACTTCTATAGTGTATTTTCTTTACACAAGCTTTGCTTTATCTTCGATAGATGTTACCTACAAGTCTATAAAGAAAGACTTCAAGACTAATTAGGTGACTATGGCGGTGGTGTTCACCTCTTCCCATTCCGAACAGAGAAGTTAAGCCCACCCGCGCTGATGGTACTGCCATACAAGGTGGAAGAGTAAGTCGTTGCCTATTTTTTTAACAACCTCTTGTTAATCAACAAGAGGTTGTTTTTTTATCCCTCCTTCCCTAACGAATACGTAAATTTTATCTATAAATGTTGAAATAACAGAAAAACTATTCACTAGTGCTATTCATAAGACTAGTGAAAATTCATAGTTTTTTTGAAGGCTAATGCGGCATTACACCCACCGAAACCGGATAGGAGTTTTAAAAAATGGGTTTTATGACTGGTTTCATGGGTAGTAACCACAGAAAGAGGACTTACTGTTTCAAGAATTTCACTTCCATTGCTCTTTAGAATCATATTATCTGATAAAGCTTTGCAGGAAATAATGCTTTCCAAAACGCCGGCAGCTCCTAAGGTGTGTCCGGTATATCCTTTTAAACTATTCACGGGAATATGTTGTAATCCGTTGGCTGTAATAGCCATGGATTCCATATCATCGTTATAAAGGGTAGCGGTTCCATGAGCATTGATAAATGATATATTGTTAACATCGATATCTTTGAGTGTTTTTTCTATAGCGATGGATAGGCCTGCTCCTGTGCGGGAAGGACCGGATATATGATTGGCATCGTTGGCAATAGCTCCGGAAAGGAGCAGAATGCTATGATCGGGTAAAGCAGTAATATCATCGGTTTTGCCGTAAATAATGCTAGCGGCGGCTTCGCCGAGATTGAGTCCGCAGCGATGTTTATCGAAAGGTTTACATATTTCTGTTGATAAGGATTTAAAGGATTGAAAGCCCGAAATAATAAATTCGGATAATAGATCGGCACCGATAACAATCACATATTCGTAATCACTATTTTCAAGGATGCGCTTGGCATAAAGTTGTGCAGCGGCTCCGGAAATGCAGGCATTGCTTACAACGAGTGCTTTATTCGGATTTTCGAAAAAAGAGGTGATTACCTGTGCTGAACGCCAAAGATACACACGTTCGCTTTCAAAGGACTTGCTTTTGCGTGGGTCTAATAATTCTATATTACCTTTAGTAGTAGATAGGATAAATAATACCTTTTGGCTTGAAGGGTCTATGTTTGTTTTTTTTAGTGCATTATAAGCAGACAAAATAGTAGCTTTTTCAAAACGAGTGTAAGAAATGGAATGTTTTGAGGGAAGGGAAAGGAAAGCTTCATTCAACGCATTGTCATTGATTAGAGAAGCCATAATAGGTCCGACAAGCTCAAAAGCTTTTTCATAAAATTTCAATCCACTGATGCCTGCTTTTATGGCTGAATAGTTTTCTTCGGAAGTGAATCCGAGAGATGAAATAATATGATCGCTCAACAGATATATCATAGTAGTCCGTGCATTTGTTTCCATTCTTTAAAAAATTCGGGCAGAGTCCATTGTAAATTAAACTCATGATCCATAAACACTTGTATGGAATAGCCACTAACGGCTAATTTGTGGGTGTTTAGATTATAAATACTATAATCGAAAATCATTTTAGCGGCATCGGTATTGCGGAATGTAATTTCGATTAAGCCTTTATCTTTGTATGTTAACGGACTTTTGTATTGGAAATTCAGTTCCACAATAGGGGCATAAAATCCCTTTTCAAAAATAAGTAAATATTTTAATCCGTATTTTTCTCCAAAAGCTTCGCGGGCATCTTCAAAATACATGCTATAAGCTCCATGCCATACGATATTCATAGAATCAACTTCGCTGAATCGGATGTTAAATTCTTTTTCGGCTTTTAAAAGGATGTTATGATTATTCATTATGGGATGTTTCATTATTATCTATATCGCTAATACTTATTTTCATTTCACACGAAGCCATTAGTTGGCTATTGCAATGCACTTTAGCACTAATGACCGTAGTATGAAATACTACATTGCTGATTTCGATGGTAGTTTCAATATAGTCGTTGATTTTGGGTAATTGTTTGATTTCGAAATTTTTTACTGATCCAATGACCCCAATTTTAATCCCCTCACCTTTGTTGATATATCCTATATGAGCCGCACAGGTTTGAGCTATGTTTTCGATTAGACCGGCTTCTGAAAAAAAACCATTTTCAATAAAGATATTATTTTCTTTTACCACAAAGGATGTTCTTCCTATTTTATCCTTGCTAAGCAATAAATGGTCAATCATCACAAAAGGAGGATGTTGCGGAATAAGTTCTAAAATAGAAATAGGTATCATATAAATATTAAAATTTAAAAGTCAGTGCGAAGCCTGATGTTGTTATCCCAAGGTGTAATGTTGAATTAGGATGCAAAGTTACTAAATTATTTTAATTTGCATACCATAATGCTATGGCCTAAACCCAATCCGTCGTGTATGCTTTCAAGGCTTAATCCGGCATTATTTACGCATTTTTCCATATCGGCCGAATAATACATTTTACTGTTACCGTTAGCTATAGCGGTAAAATATAAACTGATTTGGGCCAAACAATAAGAAGCGGTTTCAAAACGTTGTCGGTCCCAAAAAGTTTCCATAATATAAACTCGACTGTTTGTTTGCATCGATTTGGCAGCGCGTTGTAAGATACTGCCAACTTCTTTTTCCGAAAAGCAATCCAAAAATTGACTCATCCAAATCACATCGAATCCGGAAGGGAAAGGTATGCTTTCGTCTAATAAGTTAACGCCATGAGCATGAATGCGCTCTGCTCCCTGTTTGCCGGAGGTTTGTTGCCGCATCATCTGCAATTGTTGGGGTAAATCCATAATGGTAACATTTACCTCCTTGTTGTATTCCACACATTTCATGGCAAAACGACCGGTGTTACCTCCTACATCGAGCAAGGTTTTAGGATGATTTTTAAATACAATTTGCAAAGCTTGGTCGAAGGAGCAATCGGAATAAAAGTGATCAAATCCGAACCAGCTTTTTTGTACCTGAGGGGGTAATTGCGAAAGCCCTTCATAAATCGTGGGCCATTGTCCGAATACTTTCAATCCTTCAGGTTTGCCTTTCAGAATGGATTCTTCCAAGTTGAAGGTTCCTAAATAGTTTACGTCATGGTTAAAGGCCATATTGACTTTTGCCATTTCGTCGTGAATAAGAAACCAACCTGCTTTTGCCAAATAAAATTTTTCGTCTTTCAGGAGAATGGTTCCTATGGTTAAGGATGATTCGAGCAATACTTGAACGCCATAACGACTTAATCCGGTTTTTTGTATGATATCGTCCAGACTTAATCCGGTTTTATGGTCATCGAGGAGTTCAAAAATACCGAATTTAATCATTAAACGGGACACTTGAAATACGATGGGACCGAAGGCTATTTCTTGTGCTAAACGTTGGGCTTCCAAAGCTGTAAAACGTTCTTTAGCGTATATTTCTTTTTGAGGGTTTTCTAATTTCATGTGTGGAAGGGGTTTTATATTTTCCAAAAATTATAATAGTTAAACCATTGTTCAGGATATCTTTTCAATATCTTTTCGAGTAAATCAATATATTGCTTGATTAAATGTTCTGCTTTTTTTACGGATGAGTTTTCATTATCAAGTGCTTGTAAAAGATAAATATACCCACGATAGTTTAATCCCTTTTCTTTCATAATAAAAACCGTTAAAACAGGCACTTCTAATTGAGCGGCAATGCGAAATATTCCAATCGGAAAAGCTGTCTTAGATCCTAGAAAATCAGCAAGATAGTGTTTTGTGCTGCCGTATAAACGGTCGCAAGGCATGCTAACGATTTCGCCTTTATCAAGTGCTTCTTTTATGATAAACAGATGAGAGAGATTATCGCTTACCGGAATCAATTCAATATTTGCTTTGTGTAAAGCTTTAATACGTTGTGATTGATATTTTGCGGCTTCGCCTCCAAAAATAATCCCATTGATTTTCTTATGGTTTTGTTGTAGGCTATGCCCTAAGAGTTCAAAATTTCCTACATGTGCACTGGCAAGTATAAATCCTTTTTCCTGTGCTATCATTCTATCTATATGCTCTTTCCCTTCGATGTATATGTTAAATTGCTGATGATTTCCGGCTAATAAAGCAAACTTATCCAACACGACTTTACCGAAAATATAATGGTTTTTATAAGTAGAACAAAATGATTTCCATTTCGATTGTTTATGCTGTCGACGAAAATAAATGTAAATGTGACGGTATCCTTGGTAATGAAATAAGAAATAAAAGGGAACCACTAAGAATAAAACAGGATATATACAAGAAACTTTCATTTTATTCAACAGCCAAAATAAAAAAAGTTGTCCGAACGGACCTCCTCCTGTAGTACCTTCCCATTCTTTCTGTTGGGGCGACATTATTTATTGGTGATTTACTTTGCTTTCAATGTAATCGTAGAATTCAGATAAAGTTTTCACGTGAGCCATTTCTTCCGGTTTGATTTTAAAACCAAAATTACGCTCAACGATAACGACAATATCAACAAAATCTAAACTGTCAATGTCTAAATCTTGTTTCAATAAAGCTTCATCTTTTATTAAATTTTCTTCTATTTCGATTTCATTAATTAGAAAATCATTGATAATCGAAACTATTTGTTCTCTTTTCATATTAGAACTCACTTAATTTTAATTTGAAATTTCAGCCTGCAAAATTACACTTTTTAATCAATAAAGTGCAAAAAACGCAATTAATATTTGCGGGAAATATTTAATAGGCAAAAATAGATGAGCGTTGATGCTAAGCTAAAGAACAAGAGAAGTGATTGATGATTTTAAAAAGAGTAAACGATATGATTTATATTTTTTTTATGATTAGTGCGCTGTTTGTTCCCCCAAATCCAAAGGAATTTGATAGAAATGCATTTATTTTTTTTGAAATGGTTTTATCTACAATGTTAAGATGTTTTGAGTATTCATCGGGCGTTTCAAAATTAATGTTTGGCGCAATAAAATCATGTTGCATCATTAGCATAGCATATATGATTTCACTTGCACCTGCCATCCAGCATTCATGTCCGGTCATGGATTTGGTTGAACTTACTTCCGGTTTACAAGATCCGAACAATGAATGAATAGCCATCGCTTCAAAGGCATCACCTTGAGGGGTAGAAGTGGCATGTGCATTGATGTAATCAATGTCGGAAACTTTCATATTAGCATCTAATAAGGCTCTTTTCATGGCAATTAAAGAACCTATATCACTGGGTTGAGAAATGTTGTTTCCATTAGAAGAAAAACCATATCCTATTACTTCAGCAAGTATGGGGGCGCCTCTTTTCAGGGCATGTTCGTAGTCTTCTAAGATGAGGGTAGCAGCACCGCCACTTGGCACTAAACCATCGCGATTTGCATCGAAAGGTCGAGATGCTTTGGTGGGTTCATCCATGCGAAGTGAAAAGACGCTCAAGGCATCAAAACTTCCCATTGAAAGGTAGTTTGTTTCTTGTCCTCCTCCACAAATAACCATGTTTTGCAATCCGTTACGAATAAACATCAGGCCTAATCCAATGGCATGTGAACCGCTGGCACATGCAGCGCTAATGGTCATGTTTATTCCTTTTAACTTAAATATAGTCGATAAATTCATGCTTATGGTCGAATTCATGGATTGAAAAATGGCTCCTGAACCCATTAAGGTAGTGTCTTTCTTTTCACAAGCAATGTTGTGCGCATCTATAACTGCTTTGGCAGAGGAATCATTGCCGTAAAATATGCCAACTTCATTGTTTTCAAAAAAATCCAAATCGATGTTTGCTTGTTTAAGAGCTTCAATGGTAGCCATGTATGCAAATTCGCCTTCTTCCGACAGACACACACGGGAGCGTCGGTCGAGCAATCCTTTTAAAATGGGGCGTTCCACTATGCCTGTTAAAGGGGAACGATAGCCGTAGGATATGCGTAGAGGGTCGATACCTATACCTGATTTCCCTTCGTATAATGATTTACATACCTCTTCAAGGTTTTTTCCTATGCTGGAATAAATACCCATTCCGGTGATAACAACTCTTCTCATTGTGATTTATTTTTTTTTGTGATGCAGATTTTTAGGTGTATAATCCCCCATTTATCGAAATGACTTCTCCTGTAATGTATGCGGCTTGTTCAGAGGCTAAAAAACCGACAAGAGCGGCTACTTCTTCGGCTTTTCCAAAACGACCTATTGGAATCATTGATTTTAGGCTTGCTTCGTCTAAATCTTTTGTCATATCGGTGCTTATATATCCGGGAGCTACTGCATTGACAGTTACTTTTCTGGCTCCTACTTCTTGAGCCAAGGCTTTGGTGGCTCCTATAACGGCCGCTTTAGCTGCCGAATAATTGGTTTGCCCGGGCAGTCCTTTAATTCCGGATAAGGAGACTACATTTATGATTCGACCATAACGTTTCGTTAACATGTCTTTTAACAATCGTCGAGTGATGTAAAAAAAACCATTCAAATTTGTGTTTATCACATCATCCCATTGTTCATTTTGCATAAATACCATCATAGTATCGGAACGAATGCCGGCATTGTTTACTAAAACAGCAATATAATTGTCAGGATGAGAAGCATTCCACGATAAGATAGCTTGGTCTACTGCCTCGGCATCACTGACATCGAAAGGCAGTAATTCGGCTATTCCTCCTTTTTGCTCAATGGCATGCAGGGTTTCTTCGGCGGCTATTTTATTCGACACATAATTAATGATGACTGCATAACCTGCTTCGGCTAAGTGCAAACATATAGCTCTGCCTATTCCTCTTGATCCTCCGGTTACTAATGCGTATTTCATGATATGATAAATTAAAGTACGATATCTTTTGTTTTTAAATATTCGCTTAGCTTTTCAATTTCTTTGTATTTAGGAGCATCCTCAATAAATACGGGAACTATCCCTCTTATTTCTTGGTATATCTTTTGTGATTTTGGGGATAGTTTATTTTCAATTTTAAGAAAGTCAATAGCTTGTACAATGGCCATAAAATGAATGGATATTACTTGAAATGCATTTTCAATCACATGTTTTGTTATCAAAGCAGCATTGGTGCCCATGCTTACAATGTCTTGATTGTCGTTGTTGTTAGGAATACTATGGATATACATAGGATTCGACAAAGTTTGACATTCGGCAGTGGTGGATGTGGCCGTAAATTGAGCTGCTTGTAGGCCATATTGTAATCCCAATACCCCTAAATTGACAAAAGGAGGTAGGATTTCGTTAATTTTATCATGGAATAAATAATTCATTTGACGTTCCATTAGCATAGTAAGTTTTGTAATGGCTATCTTAAGCTTATCCATTTCGAAAGAAACATAGTCTCCGTGAAAATTCCCTCCGTGATAAACAGATTGACTGACACTGTCGACAATGGGATTGTCGTCTACGGAGTGAAATTCGTTTATCAATACTTTTTCGGTATTTTCCAAGGCATCCCATACGGGTCCTAAAACTTGAGGGATACAGCGTAAAGAATAATAGGGTTGAATTTTTTGTTTGAAGACCACTTCCTCGTTCTTCCGGTACATTTCTTTTTCTCTTTTACGCAAACAATGTGAGCCTTCAGCAAAGGAGCGCATTTTTTCAGCTACGATTTGTTGCCCTGTATGTCTTTTTAAGGTGTTAAGTGTTTCATTCATAAAGTCATCGTAAGATGAAGCAATTTCGTTCATCATCACTGAAGCTGCAATGGCATGCTTGAGTAATTTCTTGGCATAAATAAGATTCACCAAGCCTATACCGGTCATTGCTGCCGTTCCGTTTGTTAAAGCCAGTCCTTCTCGAATATATGGAGCTAAGGGTTTGATATTCTTCTTTTTTAATATTTCGGAAGTAGGGTATTTTTTCCCTTTATAAAACACTTCTCCTTCTCCTATAAGGGTTAAAGCCAAATGAGCCAATTGTACCAAATCGCCACTGGCACCTACGCTTCCGTGCTCAGGAATATAGGGATAAATGCCTTTGTTGATAAATTGCTGAATGATTTCAACCGTGTCGAAGTGAACGCCCGATTTGCCTTTTACAAAGGTTTGATAACGGGTGAGCATTAAAGCCTTGACATAGATTTCAGACAAAGGATTTCCAGCACCGGTCGAATGACTGCGTATGATGTTATATTGTAATGATCGTAAATTTGCATCATTGATTTTGTATTGAGCCATGGGACCGAACCCGGTATTAATTCCATAGATAACTTTGTCTTTCACAAATGTTTTTAAAAAATGATAACTTTCTTCGACCTTTTGTTTTTCTTGTTGTTTAATACGTAAAGGTTTATCATTGAAAATAATCTCTTTAATGTCCTTTAAATTAATCTCTTTCATGTAAATATTCTTAGTAAGACCTGCCTTTTAATTTCAGTATACAAAGGTATATGAATTTTTAATTAATATGCATGGCTATTGGGCTTATTTCTGAGAAAAAAAATACGTATTCATAGTCATTTTTACCGTATTGATTTCTGTCGGATAGTGATTATAAATAAATAATGATCGGCTTTACTTTCTTGTGGAAAACATTTTTTTGCTGCTAAATAATAAGATATTTTTATATACATTTGCATTTTATTAAAAATATATTTTAATAATCGGAATCTATTGGAATTAAATGTTATTTCATATAGCAAAATTACAAATAACAAAGTAATATATAAAGGGAACGAAGTTTCTATTCAACGAACGGAATCTTCGTGGTTTCATGATATATATCGATCGTTAAAGCTATCTTATCCTAAATTTTTTAAAATGGATCATTTATCGAAGGCCGGTTTTTTGGCTTCCGAACTCTTGCTTCAAGAGGAAATAACAGACAGAGAGACTCCTAAAAAAGATATCGCTATTCTTTTAATGAATCGTTCTGCTTCCTTAGATGACGATCGCATGTATCAAAAAACCATACAAGATAAAGAGAATTACTTTCCAAGTCCCGCCGTTTTTGTGTATACTTTGCCAAACATCGTTACAGGCGAAATAGCCATTCGAAACAAAATTATGGGCGAAACTTCCTTTTTTGTTTCCGAGACTTTTTCTCCGAAACAATTGTATCAACTAAGTGTAACTGCTTTTACAGATCCTGACATAAAACGTGTGATTTGTGGTTGGACAGATTATGAATTAAACAATTGTGATGTTTTTTTGTTACTGCTTAGTAATGAAAATAAAGAAGGGATACCTTTTACTATAAATAATATCAATAATTTATATAAGTAATATTTTTATGGACGCATTAATATTGGAATTAAAAAAAGAGATCATTGAAGTATTGAATTTAGAAGAAATAACGCCCGAAGATATCGATGAAAATGCTCCGCTTTTTGGGGAAGGATTGGGATTAGATTCCATAGACGCTTTAGAATTAATAGTATTGATGGAAAAAAATTATGGCATTAAATTAAATAATGCCTCCGAAGGCCGTGATATTTTTAAATCGGTACGTATTATGGCTGAATATATTGAAAAACATCGTACAAAATAATGATGAGCGAACGCATTCTTGTTACGGGTATGGGGATTATTTCAGGCTTGGGTTATGGAAAACAGGCTACCTTGGATGCTTTGTGTTCCAAGCACTCAGGCATTGGTAAGATGAAATACCTGCAAACCATTCATAATTATTATCCGGTAAGCGAAGTTCCTATGAGCGACGCTGAAATGATGGATAGCTTGGGAATATCATCCCAAACAATCATTACTCGAACTCCCTTATTAGGGATTATGGCTTTGAAAGAAGCGTTTATAGAAGCTCACTTGGATAAAAAACGCCCGAGAAGAATAGCATTTATAAATGGAACCACCGTAGGTGGTATGGAAAAAAGTGAACAATACTACCCTGATTTTCAAAATACCGAAGCTTATATTGCTGCCCATGATTGTGGAACGTCTTGTGAGGCTATTGCAGAATATTTCGATGGATTTGATATGATAACAACCATTTCAACGGCATGTTCTTCGGCTGCTAATGCCATCATTTTGGGAGCAAATTTATTGAAAACAGGACGTGTGGATGTTGCTATCGTGGGAGGAACCGAATGTTTAAGTAAATTTCACCTCAACGGATTCAGTACTTTGATGATTTTAGATAAAGAAGCATGTAAACCTTTCGATGCTAAGAGAGTTGGATTGAATTTGGGAGAAGGTGCTGCTTATCTCGTGTTGGAAAAAGAACAACATGCTAAGCAAAGGGGAGTTCAACCTATATGTATGTTGTCGGGTTATGCCAATACCTGTGATGCATATCACCAAACCGCTTCCTCACCCGACGGACAAGGGGCTTACCTGGCCATGCACAATGCCTTGGAAAATGCTCATTTGCACCCCCATGATATTGATTACATCAATGCTCACGGTACCGGAACTCAAAACAACGACCTGAGTGAAGGAACTGCAATTATGCGTGTCTTTAACGATAATATACCTCCTGTTTCTTCTACTAAATCGTTTACGGGACATACTACCAGTGCTGCCGGAAGTGTAGAATCGATCATTTCTATACTTGCATTGTTACATAATTTTATCCCTGCCAATTTGAATTTTAACAACCCTATGCCTGAATTGTCGTTTTGTCCTGTGAAAGATACGCTTACTAAAAAAATGCAACATGTCTTAACCAATTCTTTCGGATTTGGTGGAAATGACTCTGCTTGTATTTTTTCAAAAATTGATTAAATCATGAATATTTATATACAAGCTGCTGCTCAGATTTCCGCTCAAGAACCTTTATCTCACGCTTGGTTTCAACATCCATTGCCCTTGAGTGAACGCTATGTTCGTTCCGTGGAACCTGATTACAAGGAATATATTAATCCTATGGAAGCACGCAGGATGGGAAAAATCCTTAAACGTGCCTTAGCCACTTCCTTGAATGTGGTGCGTAAAACAGGGATAAACCAACCCGATGCCATCATTACAGGAACGGGTTTGGGCTGTATTGAAAATACCGAAAAATTCCTTACCGCCATGGTACGCGATAAGGAAATGTATTTGCAACCTACTTATTTCATGCAATCTACACACAATACCATCAGTTCGCAAATAGCCTTGCATCTGAAATGCAATAAATATAATACAACGTATGCGCAACGAGGCATTTCTTTCGAGAGTAGCTTGTTGGATGCGTATATGCAATTTGAATTGGAGAAAATTAGAACTGCTTTGGTTGCCGGTCATGATGAAATGACACCCGATTATTTTGTCTTGCTTGACAAGATTAACTATTGGAAAAAAGGAGAAGTCAATGAAGCGATTTTACGCAAAAGTGATTCAGTGGGGGCTATTTCCGGAGAGGCTTCGGCTTGTTTTATGCTGGAAAATAAAAAGTCAAATTTGTCGGTATGTGAATTGAAAGGAATAGATATACTGTATAATCCTAACCAAAAAAGAATTAAAGATGCTCTTGAAGAATTGCTGGGTAAACATAATTTATGCATCGAAAATATAGATGTTGTGATGACAGGTATCAACGGCGATAAAGACAACGATGCCGTATATAATGAGTTGGAAAGAAATCTTTTCCCCAGTATACCCTTGGCTTGGTATAAACATTTAGTAGGAGAATCGTTTACGGCAAGCGGCCTGGCAATGTTTATCTCCGCTATGGCTTTGCAGGAACAAGTGCTCCCAGCAAGCTATCTTTACAATGGATCATCCGCTATTCAAGGATTAAAAAATATCTTAATATATAATCATTTTCAAAATAAAGAACATTCATTTATTTTACTCTCGTCATGTTAAAACTTATTGCTTTAATCATAGGTCAGAGCATTTTGTTGGTAGCCGCTCAAACTTTATTGAAAATTTCGGTGCAATTGTTCGGTTCCTTTAGTTGGACATGGCAATATTTTAAAACCGTATTCACTACCTGGCAATTTGCCTTATCGGGTGTTTGTGCTCTGCTGGCGATGTTAACATGGATGTATGTACTTAAAATTTATGATTTTAGCATTGCCTATCCTTTATTGGGCATCAGCTATATCATCGGTTTATTCTCTGCTTACTTTTTCCTGCACGAAGCCGTTCCGTTAACCCGTTGGATAGGGGTTATTATTATTATTATAGGGGTTTATTTTGTAGCGAAATAGCCTATTGCTGACAAATATTTTTAAGGAAAGTCAATGATATTTGGCATTATCAGGATGTAATCCGACATACATTATGGCATCTCGAGTTGGTTCATAATGAATTCGAGAATAAAAGTCCAGTTATCAATGCTTTGTTGTGTGCTCTTTCCTGAACCGTGTCCGCTTTCAAAGTCCATATGCAAAATAACGGGATTTATTTGGCCCGGATTATTTTGTAATGCAGCAACAAATTTCTTGGCATGTAAAGGGTCCACACGGCTATCATTAGCACCCGAAGTAACCAGCATAGTGGGTAGATTGATGTTTCTACGGATATTATGATAGGGTGAATAGGTCAGTAGATAGCGGAAATCGGCTTCGTTGTCGGCAGAACCGTATTCGGGTATCCAATAGCGGGCAATTAAGAATTTATGATACCGAATCATATCTAATAAAGGCACTTGGCAAACGATGGCTTTATACAGGTCGGGACGTTGTAAGGCAATAGCACCCATTAGCAAACCGCCGTTACTGCCTCCGGTGGCAACGATGCGACGCGAGTTTGTATAATTTTCTTTTATCAACCATTCGGCGCAAGCGTTGAAATCGTCGAAACAATTTTGTTTATTAAACAACATTCCCTCTTGATGCCAGGTTTCACCGTATTCATTTCCTCCTCTAATACCTGCTTGAACAACAACACCTCCCTTGTTCAGGAAAGAAGCATAGGACCCAAAATAACTCGGTTCAATGCCAATGTTAAATCCACCATAGGCTGTGAGTAAAACGGGATTGTTGCCGTCGAGTTTCATGTTTTTGTGATGAATGATAAACACGGGTACTTTAGTGCCGTCGGCAGAGGGATAAAATTTAATTTCTCCGACTATATTACTCATATCTACTGGTAATTCGCGGGTAAAATACAAGCGCCATGTGAAGTTTTCGGGCGAAGCAATAAAGGTTTTACTAGTAGAGGTAAAGGTATTCAAACTGATATATATGGAATCTTCTTCACGATCGTAACTGATACTGCCTACATTGCCTGTTTCAGGAAGTTCGAGTTGTTTGATTTTCTTCCCCGAAAGGTCATATAAGGTCAATCGGCTTTGAATATCTTTTTTGTCTTGAATGATAATGTATTTTTTTGTAACTACAAAATTTTGCATTACGGTTTCACTTTCCGGAATCAATGTTTTCCAGTCCTTGTATTCCGGTTTATCCGTATCGGCAGTCATTAATTTGTAATTAGGGGCATGGTCGTTGGTTAACATATATAGTTTATTTCCAATCGCAACGGGGTAAGCTTTATACGTATCACTTTCATATACCAATGTTCCTTTGTCTTGGGTGCCGGTTTTTCGCATATAGGCTTTATTAGAGTAGAAATCACTTTCTCCATAGAATGTTACATCGCTATAGCGGTTGTCGTAAATATAATAACTGATTTTAGCATCGGAGCTGCTTCCGATAAATTGCGCTTTTTCTATGGGATCGCCTATTTTCCACAGATAGGTTTTTAAAGGTAACTGATTGTCGATATCTACTTTTGAACGCAGGGTAATGTAGGCATGTTGTTGATCTTTTGTCCATTGGAAACTGTAGGTGTTTTTCAAAGGAGGATACAGCACTTCGCCGGTGCGCGTAAGGATAATATAGATATTGGTGATTTCGGTTCCGCTGTTTTGGGCACTGACAGCAAGCATTTCGCCATCGTAAGTGAACGCTATTCTCGATGTGGCTGTTTTTCCCGAAGTGTCAAGGGCTACAGGATCCCATATCAATATTTTTTCCTCGTTGAGGATTGTATATAATTTGCTTTGTTTATCCCCTTTACGTTTGACAGACTGGAATAAACGTTTTCCTACTTTGAAAATCGGACCTTCATAATCTAAATCGATGATTGAGGCAATTTCTTCTCTCAAACCAGGATAGGATTTTTGTGTGGCTTTTACATATTCAAGGCCATAATCATGTTGCTTTTTTGTCCATTCAATAACTTCCGGGTCGGTTTTATCTTCCAACCAACGATAATCGTCGGTGATTAACATGCCGTGCAATGTATCCACAACGGGAACAGATTTTGTAGGCGGGGGATTAAAGAGTGTTTGAGCTTGTGAGAAGCCTACTAAAAATACAACATTCAAGTAGATAATAAGTGTTTTCATGATATATACATTTTAATTTTACGTAAACTTGTCTTTTTACAACGCAGAACATAAGAATATATTTTCTCTATTATTCATTAGTGATACCTAAGGGGTAAAAAGAATGTATATTCCCAAATAATACATTATAAAAATCATTATTTTTGCACAATGATAAACATACCATTATATAGTGTAGCTTAAGAAGCTAAAAAAACAAAGGTTAAACAAGGAGCAAGATGAAAAGAATAGCTAATATTTTCGCGCTTGGGTTGTTGTTCTGTATATTACAATCCTATGCACAATCGAATGATTTTAGAATAATGTCGGAAAACGAAAAGAAACTTTTTATACAACATATGCAAACAGCTTCACAGACGCTGCAAAGTTTGCGATGTAATTTCATTCAGCAAAAAGAGATGTCGATCTTAGCCGAAGCTTCTGTTTCGAAAGGGATGATGTATTTCAAGGCTCCCGATGCCTTGCGTTGGGAATATACTTCTCCACAAACCTATGCTTTTATTATGTATCAGGGACAGAGTGTGCTTAAAAACGATAAAGGGACTACTGCAATGGATGCTCAATCCTCGAAGATGATCAAGAATATGACCGAAATGATTATGGGGATGATTAACGGGAAAGGATTAATGGACAATAAAAACTTTTCGACAGATTATTCCGTAAATCCAACACAAACCTTGATAACCTTAATACCTAAAAACTCTCGTATTAAAATGTTGTTTTCTTCTATTTATGTCTATGTTGATTCCAAAACTTTTTTGGCACATAAAATTATTATGAATGAAAAAGGAGGTGATAGCACGACCATTACTTTTTCGGAGACACAAAAGAATGTAGCTATCCCTGCCGAAACATTTCATTTAAAATAAGATTTTATGTTAAAAGATGATTTTTATAGCCTTGTTGAAGGGACTTGTGATACAGAAGGAAATTACCTGTGTAAATTGCGATTGAATGCATCTCATGAAATTTATCAAGCGCATTTTCCGGGAAATCCCATTACTCCGGGAGCCTGTATTGTTCAAATCGCCAAAGAATTATCAGAGTTAATGATTGATAAATCCATAATCATAACAGAAATAAAAAATCTTAAATTTATTCATGTAATAGTACCTCACGAATTCCCGGAAGTTAATTTTCAATTGGCATTGACTCGAAAAGAAGAGGATGAAATTTTTAGTGCTAAAGTGTTGGTGTTTGCCGGTGAAATGGTATTTGCAAAATTTAGCTTATTGTTTTTAATAAATATGTAAATGAATACAATTATAAAATGAAACAGCTTTTGATTTTTACATTTTTTTTTATTTTATTGTTTAAGAGTTTTGCTCAAATCGAAGTTGGCAATAAAGCTCCTGAGCTGAAAATGAAAGATCTATATAATAATTATAATGAACTTAAATTTCCTTTGCTGGCAAATCTGCAAGGAAAAGTTGTAGTATTGGATTTTTGGTCAACATGGTGTAAACCCTGTGTAAATGCTTTTCCAAAACTAAATGAATTAAATCATAATTATAAAAACCAAGTTCAATTTATTGCCATTAGCGATGACCCGAAAGAAAAGCTTGAAACCTTTCTGAATAAAGTAAATATTGATATAATAGTGGCATGTGATGAAAATGCAAATGATTTTAAAAGTTATCAAGTAGTATCACGACCACAAATATTTATTATAAATAAAAAAGGGAATATCGTGTTTAACGGAAGTGGAGGTGAATTCAACGAAACTGTTTTGAACGAAGTGATTGCAACCGATACTTTTATTTCAAAATTCAAAATTAGATATTTCGACATAATTTCAGATGCCGGTTTTGATGGTGGAGAAGATCCTTTATATAATGCAATGGCAGAAATGCGTTCATATAATAAAACTAAACAATATTTAATAAATTATTTTATTATTCGTCCTTCTTTTGATAATGAAAAAAGTTATGGATATAAAAATTATCAGAACGGATATATTGGGATAACTTATACCGGCGGAAGACTGGAAGATATCTTTTCTTATTTCTATAAACTGCAGTCATCTGTTTGGATTAAAAACAATACTGAACATTCATTGCATTATGATATCGTTTATTACAGGAAAATAAACAGCATGGATGCTGCTAATGAAGAAATACTAAAACATTTATTTGAAGATCTTTCCATACGATTCGATACCCTATCAAATGAACAAACCGTGTATTCGATATCGTTGAAACAAGGGAACGATAACATCAAAACATCCGACGAACTAAATGCTGCAATTATAAATGCATATACGTCTATAGAAGAATACATAAAATCTTTTGAGGAAAAAGCGAATGCTCTTTGTGTTATTGATTCTTCTTTACAAAATCGATTAATTTTCAATCAGGAAATGGATGGAAATAAACTATATGATGCAAGTGTGGATGATGTGAAAAAATTTCTTGAAAAGATGGGTATTGTTTTAGAACAGAGGAAACAAAGAATTACCTATTATCAAATTAATAATAAATAAGGATAGAGTATAAGGATGAATAAGCTTAATCAATCTTCGGATTTATGTATTTTAATTCCTACCTATAACAATGAAAAGACACTTAAGTCTGTTATTGATGCCGTATTACTCTATTGTTCCGATATTATTGTTGTAAATGACGGTTCGACCGATGGAACCACTGAAATATTAAATGCTTATATCGATACAATCACCGTACTTTCCTATCCGAAAAACAAAGGCAAAGGTTATGCGCTTAAAACAGGTTTACGGGAAGCTCGACAAAAAGGGTTTCGCTATGTTTTAACCCTCGATTCCGACGGTCAACATTATGCCGAGGATATCCCGAATTTTGTGAAAACCATTCAGAAACATCCAGATACTTTGTTGATTGGCAGCCGTAATTTAAACCAACCCAATATGAAGCAAGGAAGTAAGTATGCAAACAGATTATCAAATTTTTGGTTTACCGTACAAACCGGGAAAATACTTCCTGATACGCAAACCGGTTATCGTTTGTATCCGATATGGGAAATGAAAAAGATACTTCCTTTTTGTTCCCGTTATGAAGCGGAAATCGAATTGTTGGTGCGTTGTGCATGGAAAGGTATTCGCTTGATAGCTATTCCGATACAAGTATTTTATCCCACAAAAGAAGAAAGAGTATCGCATTTTCGTCCCAGTCGTGATTTTTTACGTATCAGCTTATTAAATACTCTTTTATGTTTCTTGGCTGTCGTTTACGGTTATCCTTCTTTATTGTATCATAAAATAATCAAAGGACTATGAGCAACCTATTTTTATCTGTTTATCGCTTTTTTCAACATCGTAAATCCTTTTTGTGGATACTATTAGCAATCATTACATTTGTTTGTGTCTGGGGACTCAGAGGATTGGAATCGAAAGAAGACATATCGGGCTTCCTTCCCCAAAACGAAGAAAACGAACGGATTAATTTTGCCTATCAACACATGGGTGCCGCCAACGAGATTATGCTTACTGTTAAAATGAAAGATACGGCAGCAGTTGTTGATAAAGAAGCTCTTATAGAAACAGTAGATGTATTGGCGGAACATTTATCGCAGATAGATACCTGTCATGTTAAATCTATTAAGTATATGGTAGATCAAGAACAGATTATGCAAATCACAAACTTTATCACCGCTAATCTTCCTTATTTCTTGACAGAAGCGGATTATGCCCGTATGGATAGTTTGATATCGCAAGATATAATTCGCAAAAAACTCGAAAACACTAAAAGTTTTTTGTCTTCCCCTATGGGAGGGATGTTGAAACAAACCTTTATCAATGACCCTCTTGGTTTTTCCCTCCCTGTTTTATCGGGTTTGCAATCTTTTCAGTTGAGCAATGCCTATCAGCTTTACGATGATTATATATTTAATAAAGAAGGAACCGAAGCGGTTGTTATTCTCACTTCCAATCATCCGGTGAGTGAAACAGCCAACAATGCCCTTTTGATCGAAAATATAGATAAAGCTATACATAAAACCATTCAATCTGTTGGTCCATCTATTACTATTGATAGTTTCGGTGCAGCTTACGTGAGTGTTACCAATGCACAACAGATCAAACGCGACAGTTGGTTGTCGATAGCTATTGCACTGATTTTGATATTCGGATTATTGATTTATTTTTTCAGAAACATCCGCAGTTTGGTTTTGATTTTTGCTTCCATTTTGTTCGGTGGCTTATTTTCACTGGGAATCTTATCTTTATTTAGTGATAGTATTTCCTTAATAGCCATTGGTATAGGTTCCGTTATCATGGGTATTGCCGCAAATTATCCTTTGCATTTTCTGGCACATTATCGTCACGGTTACAGCATAGAGGAAAGTTTGAACGACATTACTCCTCCGCTTACGACGGGAAACATTACCACCATAGGAGCATTCCTAAGTTTGTTGTTTATCAGTTCCGAATCCATGCACGATTTTGGTTGGTTCGCTTCGCTTTTATTATTGGGTACAATTCTGTTTGTGTTAATATTTCTACCTCATTTTCTGCCTAATCGTACACAATCGATGGTAAAAGATGAAAAATTGGTATTTAAAAAACTTGCAGCTTTTTCTCCCGAAAACAATAAATGGATTGTAGGGCTTATCTGTGTATTAAGCTTTGTGTTTTTCTTTCTGAGTAAACACACCACCTTCGAAACGGATATGCATAAAATCAATTATATGACCGATAATCAAGCGCAACAAATGGAGAAGTTGAATCGTGCATTGAATCAACAAAAACATATGATGTATTGCGTAAGCGAAGGTAAATCCTTGGAAGAAGCTTTGGAGAATTATGAAAAAACATCTTTGGCAATTGATTCTTTAATGCAAAAGGATACTTTCATATTGAAAAAATCGTGTATAGGCATTTATTTGCCTTCGCCTGCTATGCAAGCAAAACGCATTGCCTTGTGGAATTCATTTTGGAAATACCGAAAAGATAGTGTCTTACAAAATCTAACTACGGAATCGGAATCACTTGGTTTTAAACAAAATGCTTTTGCCGGATTTGAAAGTATTTTGCAAAACGAATATCAAATTCAACCTACAAGATATTTTTCTCCTGTTATTGATGCTTTTGCCGGAAATTTTATCATTAATGAAGCTGACAGAGCTATGATATTTACGGTTTTATTAACGGAACCAGAACATCGTACTATTTTGGAGAATAAATTAAATGCCATTAATGATCAAACCTTTGGCTTTGATTCAGCGTCAATTACCTTCAGAATGGTGAATGCATTATCCGACGATTTCGACTATGTGCTGTATATTTGCGGTTTTCTGGTTTTGTTTTTCTTGACACTCTCGTTTGGTAGATTTGAGATAAGTTTACTCACTTTTATTCCTTTGCTTATTGCTTGGATTTGGATATTAGGATTAATGCATGTGTTTGATATGCGTTTTAATATCATTAATATTATATTGGCAACTTTCATTTTCGGTATGGGTGATGACTATGCTATTTTTGTTACCGAAGGCTTGATGTATGAATATACTTACCGCAAAAGGATGTTAACATCTTATAAAAACACGGTTTTGTTATCCGCTTTTATTATGTTTATCGGCATTGGTTCCCTAATACTTGCAAAACATCCGGCTATGCGTTCGTTGGCTGAAGTTACTATCGTTGGAATGATATCGGTAGTACTGATGGCTTATGTATTTCCTCCATTATTGTTCAAATGGTTAACAACGCATAAAGGGAAAAACAGGCCTATTCCCATTACCTTTTGGAATTTTTTCAAAACCTTTATTTCTTTTACTGTGTTTTTCTTAGGAAGTCTATGGTTAAGTTTAACAGCTATATGCTTGATGATTATCGGTAGAAAAAATAAAAAATTAAAATACCGCTACCATCAATTCTTATGTGCAACCATGCGTTTTTTATCATCCATCATGATACAAGTGCCTTATAAAATTAGTAATCAACAAAAGGAAACTTTTAATAAACCGGGGATAATTATATGTAATCATCAATCGCATTTAGATTTATTATACACTTTGATGTTATCGCCTAAAATAATAGTGTTAACCAACAAATGGGTATGG
>Ga0265293_10004829_pt1 | contig 23250 bp, 20 predicted proteins | sample Munlanlewell138R_FD_192505 | JGI IMG/M metagenome (GOLD analysis project Ga0265293, IMG submission 192505) | Leachate microbial communities from a municipal landfill in Southern Ontario, Canada - Leachate well 138R | ecosystem: Engineered > Solid waste > Landfill > Unclassified | place: Canada... | reverse complement strand
AATCAACAGTTACTTTAAAAGTATATAGTATTACAAGTATTGTAGTTGCATTAATTGCGTTATTTGTTTCAATTATATCAAGTGCATTTTTTAGAGGATTTTTTGCAATAATACCGATTTTATGCGGAATTATAGCAGGATATGTTGCGTCAATCTTTTTTAAGTTAATTGATTTTCAAAATATTATCAATGCACCATGGTTTAGCATACCTGAATTTACAACGCCTATACCTAATACAATGGCACTTTGGGTAATTGTTCCTGTAGCTTTAGTAACTATTACTGAGCATTTAGGTGATTTATTTGTAATAGGTAAAGTTATTAATAAAGATATAATAAAGAAGCCAGGTCTTCATCGCTCGTTATTTGGAGATGGGGTAGCTACTTTATTTGCATCATTAGTTGGAGGTCCACCTACAATAACATATGGAGAAAATATAGGAGTATTGGCTATAACACGTGTATATAGTGTATTTGTAATAGCTGGTGCTGCAATTATGGCGACTATTATGGCGTTCGTTGGAAAAATAACTGCTATAATAAGTAGTATACCAACACCTGTTATGGGAGGAGTAAGTATATTATTGTTTGGGATTATTGCATCCTCTGGTCTTAGAACACTAGTAGACAGTGGTGTACAGTATAGCAATAAAAGAAATTTGATTATATCTAGTGTAATTATGGTTCTAGGAGTAGGAAATGCAATTCTTCATTTCGGAAAATTGGAGCTACATGGTATGGCTTTAGCTACAATTGTTGGTATATTATTAAATTTAATATTACCTAAGGATATTGATGCCCAAAGTACAAATGAGGAAGCATCTGTTTAATTAAATATGTTGCCTGTCATAGTAATACGATGATTAGGATAATTGAAGAAGCTCTTATCAACAGTTGTTGTTTAAGCAGCTTTTTTAATAAATTGCTATAGTATTTGGATATTATATTCTAGTAAATAAGGAAGTGAGAAAATGGCAATATTAATAAAAAACGCTCAACATTTTAATGGGATTGAACTTATTGATAAGTGTGATGTATTAGTTCTTGGAGAATTAATTAATGATGTAGCCTATAAGATAGATGAGCAATATGCTAGGGAAATAGCTGAAGCTAATAATGAGGAAATAATAGTTATTGATGGAACAGATAAGCTTTTATCACCAGGATTCATAGATATGCATGTTCATTTAAGAGAGCCTGGGTATGAATATAAAGAAACAATTGAATCAGGATCAAATTCGGCAGCTAAAGGTGGTTATACAACTATTTGTTGCATGCCAAATACTAAACCTGTAACCGATAACGTTCAAACAGTAAAATATATATTAAATAAAGCTAGTGAGAATAATGGAGTATCTGTCTATCCTATCGGTGCAATTACAATTGGTGAGCAAGGAGAAATATTAACTGATTTTCATGATTTATATAATGCAGGAGTTATTGCATTATCGGATGATGGGCGTGGTGTACAGAAAGCAAGTCTTATGCAGCAAGCATTTAATCAGGCAAGTGAACTGAAACTACCGCTAATTATTCATGCAGAAGATGAATCATTAGCTTCTGGTGGTCATATTCATGATGGTGTAAAAACAAAAGAATTTAATCTTAAAGGTATTCCGTCATCATCTGAAGTAGTGATGGTTGCTAGAGATATATTTCTGGCAAAGTCAGCTAATGCACATGTTCATTTTGCCCATATAAGTGCTAAGGAGTCGGTTGATATAATAAAATGGGCTAAGTTACAAGGAATTAATGTAACTTGTGAAGTTACTCCACAGCATTTAACAATGTCCGATGAAGATATTAAGGAAAATGATGGTCGTTATAAGGTTAACCCACCGCTGCGCAGCACTAATGATCAAAAGGCGCTAATTGATAGTTTTAATTCAGGTGTAATCGACATTATTGCTACTGACCATGCTCCTCATTCAGAATCTGAAAAAGATAAAGGGTTAGATAAATCTTATTTTGGTATGATTGGATTAGAGACAGCTTTTGCTGTGCTTTATACGAAACTTGTGTTAAAAGGTGAAGTCTCTTTAATACATTTACTTAAAGCAATGACAAGTAGACCAGCAGATATTTTCAAATTAGATTGTGGAATTATACAAAAAAATAAAAAAGCTGATTTAGTTTTAATAGATCTTACTGCTAAGAAAGTAGTTGAAAAAAGTCAATTTGTTTCTAAAGCTAACAATTCACCGTTTATTGGATGGAAGCTACAAGGTTGGCCAGTAATGACAATAGCTTCAGGAAAAGTTATTTATGATCATTTTAAAAATTAAATTATAAAAAATCAATTTGAAAAGGTGGCAATTATGGATAGATATAATACTTTTGTCGGGCGTGTTGATATAAATACTTATATTAATGACTTGAAAAACGAATATAATTCTATGTTAATACTAGAAGATGGCACAATACTTAGTGGTAAAGGATTTGGATATGCCAATAATACTAGTTCGTTAGGAGAAGTAGTCTTTAATACAAGTATGACAGGGTATCAAGAAGTATTAACTGATCCGTCTAATTGTGGGCAAATTGTCGTAATGACATATCCGTTAATTGGTAATTATGGCTTAAATGCTGAAGATTTAGAATCAGTAAGCACTCGAATCAGTGGATTAGTGGTAAAGGAAGTATGTGACGTTCCAAGTAATTGGAGATCAATAGAGAATATTGATACTTTTTTGAAAGTTAATCGTATTATGGGCATATCTGGAATAGATACAAGACTTCTTACTCGTAAAATTCGTGCTTATGGGACATTAAAAGGCATAATAACAACTGAAACTAATCCTGATATACAGTCAATTATTAAAAAGTTAAAAGAAACAGATGAAATAACGAACCAAGTATCACAAGTTTCAACTAAGAACATTTTCAGAAGCCCTGGAAGTGGACATAGAGTTGTATTAATAGATTTGGGTGCGAAAGAAGGAATTCAAAGAGAACTAATTAGAAGAAATTGCGATGTTACAATAGTTCCATATAATACTACATATGATCAAATTAAAAGATTACAGCCTGATGGAATAATGATATCGAACGGTCCAGGTAATCCTAAAAATGTTTTAGAAACATCTGAAACCATTAAGCAGTTTATTGGCAAAATACCAATGTATGGTATATGTTTGGGACATCAAATAATTGCATTAAGTGCTGGGGCAGATACAGAAAAATTGAAATTTGGACATAGAGGTGGTAATAATCCTGTTAAAGACGTACGTAATAATCGGGTGTATATTACTTCTCAAAATCATGGATACACAGTAAAGAAAGATTCTCTAGCTGGAACTAATTTAGAAATTAGCCACATAAATTTAAACGACAATACAATAGAAGGATTGGTTCATTCAAGCGGAATACTAGCATCAGTTCAATATCACCCTGAAGCAGCACCTGGTCCATATGATTCTAATTATTTATTTGACGAATTTATAGATACAATTACTAAATGGAAATTAAGCACAGGGAGTGATATATAATGTCGAAAGAAATAAAAAAAATACTCGTTATCGGAAGCGGACCGATTGTTATAGGACAAGCAGCAGAGTTTGATTATGCTGGAACTCAAGCTTGTCAATCATTGCAAGAGGAAGGGTACGAAGTTGTACTTATAAATAGTAATCCGGCTACTATAATGACAGATCCTGATATTGCAGATAAAGTGTATATAGAGCCTATAACTCTTGAATCAGTTACGCAAGTAATTAGAAAAGAAAGACCAGATGGTTTACTACCTACATTGGGCGGCCAAACAGGATTAAATATGGCTATGGAACTGCATAAACATGGAGTTTTAGAAGAATATGAAATAACTTTGTTAGGTACTAATTTAGAAGCCATTCAAAAAGCAGAAGATAGAGAATTGTTTAGGAATTTAATGAATGAATTAAATCATCCTGTTCCAGACAGTGATATAGTTAATTCAGTTAGTGAAGCGTTAGAATTTGCAAAAGAAACACCGTATCCTTTAATTGTAAGGCCTGCATACACATTAGGTGGCACAGGTGGCGGTATAGCTAATAATGAAGAGGAATATATAGAAATTGTAACTTTAGGATTGAAATATAGTCCTATTCATCAAGTATTGATAGAGAAAAGTATCGCTGGATATAAAGAAATTGAATATGAAGTAATTAGAGATAGAAATGATAACTGTATTGTTGTATGTAATATGGAAAATTTTGATCCAGTAGGAATTCATACTGGTGATAGTATTGTTATAGCACCAAGTCAAACTTTAGCAGATAAAGAATATCAATTATTAAGGTCAGCATCACTTAATATTATTCGTGCACTGAGAATAGAAGGTGGATGTAATGTGCAATTTGCGCTTGATCCAAAAAGTTTTCAATACTATGTTATTGAAGTGAACCCACGTGTAAGTAGATCGAGTGCACTAGCATCTAAGGCTACAGGATATCCAATAGCAAAAGTAGCTGCTAAAATTAGTGTTGGTTTAACTTTAGATGAAATTGTAAACCCAGTAACAAAAGAAACATTCGCAAGCTTTGAGCCAACCTTAGATTATGTTGTTACAAAAATACCAAGATGGCCATTTGATAAATTTGTTACTGCTAATAGACAACTAGGCACTCAAATGAAAGCAACTGGCGAGGTTATGGCTATTGGCAGAACGTTTGAAGAATCACTTCAAAAGGCAATTAGATCTCTTGAAATTGATGTAGATAGTTTGTTCATTGATGGCTTAGAACAGATAGACAATACTACTCTGGAAAATAGAATTATAAAAGCTGATGATGAGAGATTATTTCTTATTGCCGAAAGCTTCCGAAGAGGTTTTACAATTGAACACATACATAATATTACACAAATAGATATGTTTTTCTTGTATAAAATATACGGTTTAGTAGAATTTGAGTATATTTTTGCAACAGGTTGGGAAAATAGCGATGATCATTCTAGAAGTTTATTGCTTAAAAAAGCTAAGCAGTTAGGATTTACTGATAATTTTCTGGGGAAATTGGTAAATAATAGCGAAGCAGAAATGCGGAAGATACGAAAGAATTATAATATTAACCCAGTATATAAAATGGTTGATACATGCGCAGCTGAATTTGAGGCTTATACCCCATATTATTACTCTAGTTATGATTTAGAAGATGAAATTACTGTTACTGAAAATAAAAAAATATTAGTTTTGGGCTCAGGTCCTATACGCATAGGTCAGGGAATAGAATTTGATTATGCTTCAGTACATGCAGTATGGGCAATCAAACAAGCTGGATATGAAGCTATTATTATTAATAATAACCCGGAAACTGTGTCAACAGATTTTAGTACTTCCGATAGATTATATTTTGAACCATTACTATTAGAAGATGTTTTAAATGTAATAGAAAGAGAACAACCACATGGCGTAATAGTTCAATTTGGTGGACAAACTGCTATCAATCTAGCTGAACCATTAGCAGAATTAAATATACCTATAATAGGCACTAATATGGAAGATATTAATACTGCTGAAGATCGTGAGAAATTTGATCAGTTGCTGCAAAAGCTCGACATACCTCGTCCAGCTGGGCATACTGTTTTTTCTGTTAATGATGCAATAAAAGTCGCAAATAATTTAGGATATCCTGTACTTGTTCGACCATCATACGTATTAGGTGGCAGAGCTATGGAAATTGTTTATAATGAGCATGATATACTTAATTATATGGAAAGGGCAGTAAAGATATCTACTAAACATCCTGTATTAGTTGATCGATATTTAATTGGTACAGAAGTTGAAGTTGATGCTGTATCTGATGGGGAAACTGTACTTATTCCTGGGATCATGGAGCATATTGAGCGCGCTGGTGTTCATAGTGGTGATTCTATTGCAGTATATCCAACCCAGACAATAAGTGAAAAGATTAAAAAACAAATAGTAGATTACTCAATTAAATTAGCTAAATCTTTAAATACAAAAGGCTTAATAAATATTCAATACGTAATTCATAAAGAACAAGTATATGTCATTGAAGTAAATCCAAGATCTTCACGTACAGTGCCATTTTTAAGCAAAGTTACAGGTATACCTTTAGCAAATTTAGCAACTAAAGTAATATTAGGTGAAAAACTAGCAGATTTAGGCTATGAAACAGGTCTTTGGAAAGAGGCTGACGAGGTATCTGTTAAAGTTCCCGTATTCTCATTTGCTAAATTACGCAGTGTTGATATCATACTTGGGCCAGAAATGAAATCAACTGGAGAAGTAATGGGTAGAGACAAAAATTTTGCAAAAGCGTTATATAAGGGATTAGTCGGTGCAGGTATGCAAATTCCAAAGTACGGAAAAATAATTGCTACAATAGCAGATAAAGATAAAAATGAAGCGATGCATATTTTATCTGGATTTGTAGACTTAGGGTTCGAAATAGTTGCTACTAGTGGAACAGCAAACTTTTTGAAACAAGCTGGGATACCTGTTACACTTGTTAATAAATTAGACGAAGGATCACCTAATATTATAGAAATTTTACGTTCTGGAAATGCGAATATGGTTATTAATACTTTAACAAGGGGCAAACAACCTGAACGAGATGGTTTCAGAATCCGTCGTGAAGCCGTTGAAAATGGTATAGCTTGTCTTACATCATTAGATACAGCAGCAGCAATCTTAAAAGTATTAGAAACTATTAATTTTTCAGTCCAACCAATAAAATACAAATAATAGGGGGGACAGATAATGCAAATTTTTGCTGAGATTATTGAAAATAAAGAAATAGCAAAAGATATATATAACATGATTGTCTTATCTAAAGAAATTGCAAGTGTTGCTCTGCCAGGGCAATTTGCACATATTAGAGTTCGTGATAGTATTGATCCATTATTAAGAAGACCTATAAGTATATGTGATGTAGATAAGCATAATGATACTGTCCGATTGATTTATCGTAAACAGGGACATGGCACAACTATTCTTTCAAAGCTTAAACCGCTAGATACTGTAGATATGCTTGCACCATTAGGAAAAGGGACATTTCCTTGCGAAAACAATTATAATGATGTATATCTAATTGGTGGTGGAATTGGAGCACCTCCATTATTATATGCAGCAAAAATTCTGACTAATAAAGGCAGTCAAATTACAACTGTATTAGGTTTTGCTTCTAAGGAGCAGGCTATCTTAGAAGCTGAATTTCAGCAATATGGGAATACTATTGTTTATACAATTGATGGTACCCATGGTAAGAAAGGTTTAGTTACTGATTACTTTAATAACATAAAACCAAATATAATATTAGCGTGTGGCCCTATATCGATGCTAAAAGCAATTAAATACCATCCTAACTTATCACGTACAAATGGATTTTTATCATTAGAAGAACATATGGCATGTGGTATTGGAGCATGCATGGGTTGTGTAACTAAGGTTTCTAAGCAAAGTCTAGATATACAAGTTAGTTCCACTGAATGGAAATATGAGAAGGTATGTGATTGTGGTCCTGTATTTCCAATGGAAAAGGTGGTGTTATAATGGCAATAAGTAATAATTCATTAAATGTTAATTTAGGTTTTTTGCAGCTTAAGAATCCAATAATGCCAGCATCAGGATGCTTTGGTTTTGGCAAAGAATATGCAAAATATTATAATCTAGATGAATTAGGCGCTATTGTTGTAAAAGCTACTACAGTCGAAGAACGGTTGGGGAATCCAGTGCCCCGAATAGCTGAAACACCAGCAGGGATGCTAAACTCGATAGGATTGCAAAACCCTGGCGTGGAAAATGTCTTAAATATTGAACTGCCATGGTTAAAGCAATTTAATACTCCGATTATTGTGAATGTAGCTGGAAGTACAATTGATGATTATATTGATGTTGCAAAGAGACTGAATGAAGCAGAAAATATTTGTGCGTTAGAAGTAAATATATCATGCCCAAATGTTAAAGCAGGTGGGCTTGCATTTGGAACAGACAGCGTGATGGCAGGCAATGTAATTTCGGATGTCAAAAAAGTCTCCAGGTATCCTATTATAGCTAAATTATCTCCTAATGTTACAGATATTGTGAGTATTGCTAAATCAGTTGAAGCTGCTGGGGCTGATGCAATTTCTTTGATAAATACTCTGTTAGGAATGGCTATTGATATTAATCGTAAAAAACCTATTTTGGCAAATTTAATGGGTGGTCTTTCTGGACCAGCGATTAAGCCAGTAGCAATTAGGATGGTTTGGCAAGTGAGTTCGGCAGTATCTATTCCAATAATAGGTATAGGTGGCATAACCTCTGGAAAGGATGCTATCGAATTTATATTAGCAGGTGCAACTGCAGTGCAAGTAGGTACAGCAAATTTTATTAATCCTTATGCTTGTATAAATATAATCAAAGAGCTTGAACAATATTTAATTGAAAATTCTATTAAAGATATTCATTCGTTAATAGGCAAGGCGAAGGAGATAGAAGGTAATGAATAATATTGTAGATTTGTCAGATATAATTATTGTTGCGTTAGATACATCTGAACGCCAAAAAGCTCTAGATATTACCAAAAAAATTTCACCAATTATTAAAAAAGTAAAAGTAGGTATGGAACTATTCTATAGTGAAGGTCCTACTATTATAAATGAGTTGCATGAACTCGGAGTACAAGTGTTTGTAGATTTAAAAATTCATGATATTCCTAATACTGCAGCAGGAGCTGCAATGTCTCTTACTAAGCAAGGAGTTTGGATGTGGAACGTACATGTTGCTGGTGGAATTACGATGATGAAGCGAGCAAAGGAAAATGCGGAAAGAGTTGCCCAGTCGCTTGAAATTCAGATGCCACTTATTATAGGAGTTACACAACTTACTAGTACTAGCCAGCTTATGCTTGAGCAACAGATTGGTATTAAGGATTCATTAAAGGATGTAGTTGTAAGATATGCACAAATGGCAAAAGAAGCTGGTTTAGATGGAGTTGTCGCTTCAGCGCAGGAGGTACCATTTATTAAATCTGTTTGTGGAAATGATTTTATAACTGTTACACCTGGAATACGTATACAGGATAGTGAAGTAGATGATCAAGTACGTATTACAACACCAAAACAAGCTATTGAATTAGGGACAGATTATATGGTAATAGGAAGAAATATAACGATGGCTACTAATCCATTAGAGAAAGCTAAGGAAATAGTCAACAGTTTAGTATAAGAATATGATGATATTAATTAATAACTAATATAAATAATTATAAGATAAGATAATATAATAGATAAATGTTAGGAGGCAAGTTATGCTTAATGAGGAACAAATATTAGAAATATTGAAAATAACAGATGTTTTACAAACTGGGCATTTTAGCCTTACGTCAGGTAAACATAGCCAACAATATATGCAATGCGCAAAGGTTTTACAGTATCCAGATCACGCTAGTAAATTATGTAACGAATTTGTAGAATTTATTAATAAAAATAAATTAGAAGTTGATATAGTAGTTGGACCAGCTACTGGTGGTATCATTTTAGCTTTCGAAACTGCAAGAATTTTAGGTACAAAAACTATGTTTGCTGAACGTGAAAATGGTAGAATGGTTTTTCGTAGAGGTTTTCAAATTGAGCCCGGCCAAAGAGTGTTTGTTGTCGAAGATGTTATAACTACTGGTGGATCAGTTAAAGAGGTAATAGATATAGTAAATGAACAAGGCGGAATTGTAGTAGGTGCAGGTGTATTAGTAAATCGAGCTATTAAACCAGTCGATTATGGCGTACCATTAAAGTCATTATTGAATATTATTATAGAAACATATGATCCAGAACATTGTCCATTATGTGCACAAGGAATTGAAATGAAAAAGCCTGGAAGTAGACAATTAAAAAAATAATTTTTTCTATTATGACATTAATCACTGAAAACATTTATAACTTAAGCTACGATTAAGTAGATAAAGGGAGGATGTTTAAGTGAATACTCAATTAAGGAACAGAGTTCAATACTTGTTTTTGATATTAAGCGTATTAATTGGTGTACGTTTTTACATTTTTTATCAATATTACTATAATGGCGGTGAAGGACTTTTTCTAGGTAGACCACATGCGGTTGAAGCTTTTTTGCCATTAAGTGCTTTAGTAGGTATTAAGAGTTGGATGTCGAATGGTGTGTTCGATACTATTCATCCAGCGGGTGTAATCATTTTGCTTACATTTATTGTAATATCCGTGGTTTTTAGAAAAGCATTTTGTAGTTGGATATGCCCGTTTGGATTGATATCGGAAAAGTTAGGATTATTAGCTAATAAAGTATTAGGAAAGCAGTTTAGTTTACCAAAGTGGTTAGATTTACCATTACGTAGTCTGAAGTATATACTATTATTTTTCTTTTTATCTAGTATTTTTTATCAAATGAACGGAATGGTGGCATTTTCGTTTTTGAATTCTGACTATAATAAGATTTCAGATGTTAAAATGTTATTATTTTTAATTGATATGTCAAAGACTACGATGATTGCAATTTTAATAATAATTATATTTACTTTTTATATTAAAAACTTTTGGTGTAGATATTTATGTCCTTATGGTGCATTGATGGGCATTTGGGGTTGGTTTAGTCCATCTGCTATTGTTAGGAATGAAGCCACTTGTATAGATTGTGGTAAATGCAATAAGGTATGTAATAATCAATTGAATATTATGAGTAAAAAGGAAGTATTATCACCAGAATGTAATAGTTGCCTAGCATGCGTAGATGCATGTCCACAAAAAGACACCCTTCAATATCAGATAGTAAATAAGAAATATAATAAGTGGTTATTACCGGTTGGGATAATAGCTATATACTTTGGAGTTATGGTGATTAGTATGATAACTGGTATATGGTATACTGAGCTAACTGAGTTAGATTATATGCAATTAATTCCATATATGAATAGTATAATTCATTAGTAATACTTAACTATAAAGAAAAAAAGCGCTTATGCGCTTTTTTTATATGAAAGTTATTTTTGTTGCTCTTCAAGAACTTGAACGGCTTTAATCTTTTTCCACCACTTTGGCAACATACCGTATTCAGAGCTAATATTAACACTCTGATTATCGCATGAGTTATTACCTGTATCATTAGCTATTGCAGCAATTTCAACTTGTAATAAGTGTTTAGACACAGTATCACGCTCCTAATCAACAAGCTATAAAAGCTAGATTTGTTATTTATTGTAACATATTTAAACTTAAAAATAAACACTAAATGCTTGTAACATTTTGTCGAATCTATATATATTTAGCAAAAAACAACTATTTTAGCAAAAAAATAACTATAAAAGTTTATCTTCGTGATATTCGATAAAATCTATTTCTAATCCATCCTTTTGAACAAGCATGTAATATTCTGATTTGGATATTATATTCAGATCCTTTTTGTCAAGTAAATTAGGGTATACTTTATTAACGGAAAATATTTGTGTTTTATATTTAGTTAATGCTTCATATTTTAGTTGACGATAGTCGGAAATATCTATAATTGTTGTTATTTGATTGTCAGGGACACCTTGGTTTAGTATTCCGCGTGATTTATATATACTTGTTGGTACTACAGTATAATAAACTTTCGGGATAATATATATTTGTTTAGCTAAATCGATTGCTTGTAAACATGCTTTATGTAAAGCAATATGATCTTTATGCTTAGAAATTCCGTCTTCAGGGAATGTAATTAATATTTCCGGACGTATATCAACAATTAATTTTGCGATTTTTTGTACGAGCTGTTGATTATCATAACTAGATAACTTATCTAATGTACCATCAATAAAATTCATAAATATTACATCTTTTACTCCAAGTATTTTTGTTGCCTCTATCAATTCGTTTTCTCTGTAATTACCTAAATTTTTTCTAGAAGTTAATGGTGGATCTCCCAATTTTCCAGCTTCTCCTTTTGTAGCTACTGCAATATATACTTGAATATTATCTTGTTTGGAGTATTTTGCAATTGTACCAGCACTACTAAAGCTTTCATCGTCAGGATGTGCAAATACAAATAAAATATTTTTAGTTTGCATATTAATTCACCTCATATTTAAGAAAAACTTATAATTTAATGATATTATGATAACATACATTATTTTTATATCAACAATGGAGGCTTTTTTATGTACACAGCAAAACGTATTCAAAGTATAGGATCTGCTATTTTTTCAGAAATGGCGGTGAGAAAGCAACAGGAAATTAACAAAGGTAAATCTATTATTGATTTAAGTATTGGAACTCCAGATTTACCGCCATCAGAAAGTATAATAGAAGCTATGAGAAAAGCTTTGTTAGAACCTAAAGCTTTTCATTATGCTCTTGATGGTAAACAAGAATTGAAAGAAGCAATTAAAAATTGGTATTATTCAAGATTTAATGTAATTTTGAATAGTCACGATGAAATTTTAACATTAATGGGCTCTCAAGATGGTTTGTCACATCTGCCACTTACAATATTAGATCCAGGTGATATTGCACTAGTTCCAGACCCAGGTTATCCAATATATTTTTCTAGTATAGAGTTAGCTCATGGACAAGTTTATAGAATGCCATTAACGGAGAATAACAATTATTTGCCAAATTTAAATGAAATACCTGATGATATTGCTGCTAAAGCAAAACTTATGATATTAAATTATCCATCTAATCCAGTTGCAGCAACAGCTAATGTATCTTTTTTTAACGATGTTGTTAAATTTGCCCAAAAACATAATATTATTGTTGTTCATGATTTAGCATATTCTGAATTGTGTTTTGATGGGTATAGACCACCTAGTTTTTTAGAAGCAGATGGCGCTAAGGAAATAGGTGTTGAAATTAACTCATTATCTAAAAGTTATAATATGGCTGGTGCTAGATTTGGTTTTATAGTAGGGAATAAGTCTGTTATAAAAAATTTATATATACTTAAAAGTAATATAGATTATGGTGTGTTCAATGTTGTACAAGCAGGAGCATTACAAGCATTCAAGGAAGGACAGGATTTTTGCATAGAGATAGCAGAAATATATAAAAAACGTAGAAATTTATTAGTAGATGGATTTTATAGCTTAGGATGGAAATTAAATACGCCAAAAGCAACGATGTTTGTCTGGGCGAAAATACCACAGGGCTATACTTCAAGAGAGTTTGCCTTTACTCTATTAGAAAAGGCAGGTATAGTTGTGATCCCAGGTGATGCTTTTGGCATAATGGGTGAAGGTTATATACGGATTGGTCTTGTTCAAGATGAACAGCAAATTGAGTTAGCAATAAAACAATTAAAAGATAGTGGTATCAGTTTAGTATAGACGTATTTTTTTATCGCCTAAGCTATCATTATTAATAAGATTTTCTAAATCATTTGGTACAGTAATGGTTGTATTATCCCCATCACTAATATAACGCCTTTCAGGATGATTTCTAAAATATTCAATCCATTGATTGAAATAGTCTTCTGGTACGCTTGCTGCTCTAATACGTGGGATACCAATAGAATTGAAATCTATTGAAAACGGGGAAGGTGATGGATTTGATCCTACTAGAAATACACCTTTATGGTTATATTGGAAACCATTATGAACTCCAGAAGCTGCAAAGTCTTTATTTTTTGGATATATACCGTAAGTTAATGCAAAAGTATCAACCGAATAATTTGGTAGTAACGCTTGAGTGGCTTGAATATTTTTAACTAATGTTTGTTGCACTTCTTCATCATTTAGTTTATTGAGAAAATCATGACCGAAAGTATGGTTACCTATCTCCATGCCAAGATTAGTTAAATATTCATATTTTAATTGACGCCATTCAGGATGGTCATTTTGACGAAATGGTACAGGATAGAAGACATAAAATGAAGCCGCTTGTCCAAAATCCGGATGTTCTTTAGCAAAATTCTCTATTATTCCAACAGCTGAATCTGGGTCAGCAATTAATTCGCCATTTTCTTTTTCTATAAATCGGAAGTGACCTTCTGTACTATCATCAAATGTTAAAATAACAGGTGTTTTACCAGTTGGAACGTCCATATTTCCAGTAACGAAGTCACGAGCAGTAACTAGATAATACCCATCATCATATAATGTTTTTAAGTCGTTACGAAAATTATCTTTAGTACGTTCCCATTCATCTTCTTTATCGCCAATGATATGATACATTAAGACCATTACTTCACCTAACTCGTTTACTTTTAATTCCTGTAATTGACTAATATCAAGTGAATTAGAGGTAGCAGAATCGTTACCAATATCTGAATCAATATTATTAGTTTCGGTTTCATTATTTGTATTAGTAATTTGTTCTGGTAGAATTTCTTCAATAGGTACTATATCGTTGGCAGTCTGTTGTAATTGGGATTGGCAACCTATTAATAGAACCCCTAAGGATAATAAGGTAAGGATTATGTACTTTACTTTTTTTGATAGTTTCATAGTTGCTGTCATGTTATGTGGCTCCTTTGCAAGTTATATTATAATTATAGCATAATCAATGCATAATTTATTATGGATTTAATTAACATGGTATGTATAAGGGAAGTGTATATGAAATCGTAAGGAGGATATTTGTGGAAAATATTACTGTTATATATGGTGGAATTTCTAGTGAAAAAGAAGTATCGAAAAAAAGTGGGTTAGGTGTAAGTAATGCTCTAGAGCGTAGAGGCTATAATATCAATCGAGTTGAGTATGTAAATCATGAACAATTAATTAAAGAGTTACTATTAAATAAACCAGAATTTGTTTATATAGCTTTACATGGTAAATATGGTGAGGATGGTAGAATCCAAAGTTTATTAGAAATACTAAATATACCATATGTGGGCTCAGGCGTGTTGGCCAGTGCATTAGCTATGAATAAATCCCTCTCTAAAAAACATTTCAAATTAGCCGGTATTCGCGTAGCAAAAGAGATAGTAGCTAGTCCAAAGCAAATTTCGGAGGACATACATGAATTGATTAGATATATAAAAGAACAGTTTACTTTTCCAGTAGTAATAAAACCAAATCAAGAAGGTTCAACTATTGGATTAACTATTGCTAATAGCGAGGAAGAGTTAAAGGCAGGACTAATACTTGCACTTAAATTTGATTCTGATGTAATGGTTGAAGAATATATAAGTGGAACAGAGATTACAGTTGCTGTATTAGGAAAAATGGAGGATTTAAAGGCATTACCAGTTATTGAAATAGTACCTAAAAATAAACATTATGATTATGAATCCAAATATGATCCTAATGGTTCGGAACATATTATTCCAGCAAGAATATCTGAATACTCTGCTGACTTAGCTAAGAAGTGGGCTGTTAAAGCTCATCAAGCTTTAGGCTGTGAAACATATTCGCGGGTTGACTTTATTGTTCCGGAAGATGAAGAACCTGTAATATTAGAAATCAATACATTACCAGGTATGACCGAAACTAGTTTATTTCCAGATGCAGCTAAGAGTATTGGATTGGCATATGAAGATATGTTAGAAGAAATAATTAAAATAGCTATAAAAAAGTACATTTAATTTATATCGTCTAAAAATATTAAAAATCACGGAGTTATAACTTCGTGATTTTTAATATTTTTCATATGACTATTAGGTCGGATATAGTTATCTTCTTATCTACAAAAAATATGTTTGCCAATTTGCTTTATTTGCGGTCGACTCCAAATCCATACACTTGTAGCTGTATTGGGATTAAAATAATATAGTGCGCCACTACTGGGATCCCATCCATTTATAGCATCCCTTACAGCTTTGCGAATATTAGGGTCTCTAGGAGTAAGCCACATTTGTCCATCTTCAACAGCTGTAAATGCTCTAGGCTCAAAAATTACACCAGATATAGAATTTGGGAAATGTGAGCTTTTAAGTCTATTTAGTACAACTGATACAATCGCAACTTGTCCTATGTATGACTCGCCACGTGCTTCACCATTTACTAAATGTACTAATAAATTTATATCTTCTTGAGAAAAACCACGGGTAGTACTTGAACTGGGGGTATAAGTGTTATTCCGTAAAATTGTCCATGTTTGATTACCAGCTATTCCATCGACTTTTAAACCAAAATCTTTTTGAAAATTACGAACAGCCCAATAAGTACCCCAACCGAACTTTCCGTCAATATTCATATTATAATATCCCATTTGTTTTAATCTATTTTGCAATTCTGTTACATCATTACCACTGGCTCCTTGCTGTAGTACTCGTTGAGTAGGTGCACTTTCTGAACTAATTATTATAAATGAATTGAATAGAATAGTGAATACTAAGAATAGTATTATATTTTTTTTGTTCAATATATGTCACCTCCAAAATGTAACTATCAAGTATTATTAGTATTTGAGCAAAAAATCATTCATAAATAGTATATTTAAGTTTAATATTGTAAAAAAACTATAGTTAGTTTATAGGACAAAATGTTGTATAATGTATTCATATAGTAGTGTAAAAACATTAGTAATAAAGAAAGTAAATTAAAATGCTGAATGGAGAGAATAGCTTGCGCAGATTAATTATTATAATTACTACATTATTGTTTTCTTTTATTATGATATTTGGTATAGGAATATATATAGATCAACACACTTATACAATGGCTTTTGTTAAGCAAGAAGATCTGATATTTTCTAAAGCATTATTACCATTTTTCTTTTCAGAAAACTTTATGTTTTTTAATATTATGAGCGAAAATGAATCAAATACTATCCAAGAAACAAACAGCACGAATTTGCAGTCTGAGCAGCTTGTACCATTGAACTATATAGAAAGATTATTGAAAGAGCCTATAAATTGGCAGTTTGATAATGATAATCAACTATATGATATACAAATTGGACAAAGAAAATTTCAATATATTAATGGTATGAATATAGGTAGAGAAGATAATAGATACTTTCCTATGCGTGGTGGGATACAAAACGATGCTTCAAATTATGATGTTTTAGTTGTGTCAGTGGATTTTATTAAGTATGGTTTGGGTTATGGTACTAAAACAGTATTTTTAAATAATGGAACTAAACAATTAGTAGTATTAGATAAACAGCAATTTGGTGAAGAACAACAACCTCCATTAGGAGAGGAAAGCGTAAGTAGTTGGGAGATTGATAAAAGATACAATTATTTAAAACACTTAATTAATCCTATTCCTGGATCACATGTTAGCACCAAAGCATCACAATGGCCAGGAGCACCAAGACCATATAGAAATGGAACACATGAGGGATTAGATTTTTACACATATACTTCAGGAATTACAGTAGATAAGAATACAGCAATAATATCTATGGATGAAGGAATTGTTATAAGGGCTGATCATGAATTTAGGGAACTTGATGCGCAATATAGAAATGAGATACTTGATATAGCTTCTAAGCGCTCTTTAACGCCAGAATATATATTAGATATGCTTAGAGGAAGATCTGTTTGGATACAACATTCCAATGGGATTGTAGCAAGATATCTTCATTTGAATTCAATAAATGAAGATATTATTGTAGGGGAAAAGGTATCTAAGGGTCAAATGATAGGAATGGCTGGAAACTCTGGCACTAATGAAGGCGTAATAGGAAACAATCAAGGAGTTCATTTACATTTAGATATTTCGATATATGGGCAACTTTTCTGGGAAGGTTTAGCAACAGATAATATTGTATTACTACTAAAAGATATATTTAATAAATAACAGAAAATAAAAAAAGCAAACAAAAAAAGGCAATCAATTTATTCTAATAAATTGATTGCCTTTAAAAATTAACTGTTTGTTTTTTGAAATTCAATCATAAAATCAGCTAAAGCTCTACAGCCTTCTTTTGACATTGCGTTATAAACAGATGCTCGCATTCCACCGACTGATCGATGTCCTTTTATTCCAATTAATCCTCGTTCAGCAGCTTTAGAAATAAAGCTTGCTTCTAAATCTTTATTATTTAGTGTAAAAGTAATATTCATTGTAGAACGATATTCTGGTAAAGCATGTCCTTTATAAAAGTCGTTACTAGTATCAATTGCATTGTAAATATAACTAGCTTTTTCTTCATTATGAAGCTCCATGGCAGATAATCCACCTTGTTCTATAATCCATTCTAAGACTAAATTGACTAAATAAATACTAAATGTAGGTGGAGTATTATACAGGGAATCGTTTTTAGCCATAATATCATAACGTTGCATTGTAGGTAATGATTTATCGCTCGCCTCAATTAAAGATTTATGGATAACAACAATTGTAACACCAGAAGGTCCTAAGTTCTTTTGGGCACCAGCATATATAAGTGCAAATTTATTTGCGTCAATTGGTTTAGATAAGATATCACTAGACATATCAGCAATTACTGGAACGTCAGAGTAATTTGGATATTCTTTAAATTGTGTACCAAAGATAGTGTTGTTTGTTGTAATATGTAAATAGGCTGGATTTTCACTTAATTTATATTTATCTATAGTAGGGATGTAGTTATAATTAGAATCTTCGGCAGTAGCAGCTACATGAACATCTCCAATCATTGCCGCTTCTTTATATGCCTTTTCAGCAAAACTACCTGTTAGTACGAAATTTGCTTCTTTTCCAGATGTTAAGATGTTTAAGGGGATCATTGAAAATTGAGTACTAGCACCACCTTGCAAAAATAATACTCGATAATCGTCTCCAATTTGCAGTAATTTTTTTAGCCGATCTTCAGCTTCGAAAATGATAGCTTCGAACTGTTTAGAGCGATGACTTATTTCCATTACTGACATACCTGTATCATTGAAATTTAAAAATTCACTTTGTGCCTTTATAAGTACTGGTAATGGAAGTGTGGCTGGTCCTGGGTTAAAGTTATAAATTCTTTTAGTCATAAGTAATATTTTGCCTCCTAATTTAATATACATCTGAATATATTTATCCAAAATATAAAACTATTGATTATATAATCATATAACTATAATATTATAATAATTAATGGTATTATGTCTATATAAATAAAGATATTGAGGATGATAAAATGAGATCAATGAATCCAATTAATGATAATAATTATAAAGAGGAATCTCAAATTATTGCTGAACAATTTGAAAAACTTAGACTGGAATTAAATAAATATGCTAACACTGATAGTAATTTATCAAAAAACAAAAAAGTATTAGAAATTAGCCGTAAATTAGATAAATTGCATCTAAAATATCTAAGATATAAGCAATAATAACTCCCAATAAATTTTTGGGAGTTATTATTGCTTTATGGAAGTATAAAAACCTTAACATTTTGTCTGCCAAATTGATTTGCTTCTTTAACGCTAGCAGCGTATAAATCAATTTTATTTCCTCGAATTGCTCCACCGGTGTCAGCAGCAACAGCAAATCCATAGCCTTCAACATACAAATGCGTACCTAAAGGGATAATATTACGATCTACTGCTACAACTCCTACACGCGTTTTGAGTCCTGATGCAGTATATTGACTAAGTCCTGGTTCGTTACTATTATATTTGGTAGCTACCATATCTAATTCTTTCGTATATTTAAATGGGTAATCATTTACAGAAGAAGCTAATAAAGATACTTCACCAGATTTATTTTTATTATCTGTATTATTTGTTGCGAATAATCTATTTATAATAACAGCAGCTTCTGCACGTGTAGTGTTTTGGTTAGGTCGAATTGTATTATCGGGATAACCATTTATTAAATTGTTTTTTAATGCAAAGCTAATATAGTGAGGAGACCAATTTTCGAAATCATTAAATTTATCTTTATCGTTAAATTTAGATAATATTGAATTAAGCTCACGCCAAGTCATACTCCATTTTACATCTAATTTGCCAGAAGCAGTAATGATCATCTTTATTAAGGCGTCGCGTTTCACTGGATCACCTGGTTTGAATTGGTCATTACCAACTCCATCAACAATGCCTAATCTATAGGCAATATCGATATACGAAGCATATGGATCATTTGGATCTACATCCTTAAATATTGATGAATGTTGTTCAAATGAAATAATACCCACAGTACTTAATAGCATATGAACAAATTCAGCTCTACTGATCAACGCGTCTGGTGAGTATTTATAAGCTTCTCTATAATTGATTGCCCCTATATTATATAAATTATTAATAGATTCATATGCATAATGAGAAACAGGAACATCATAAAAGAATTCATGTGTTGCTTCGATAATTGTTTCACTAATCTTTTCATTATCAGTTTGCACAGTTTCTGTATTTTCGGCCAAAATTATTTCATTTGAGTTATTTGAATCGGTTGCATAAGTATAGTTAGCTGTAAACAATACATATATGAATATCAATAAAAAGGAATATAGATATTTATTGTGCACTTATTTCCAACTCCAAACCATTTAGATTTTTATCATTATAACATAAAATTTATGAAAATTTCTATCCATATTTATACAGCAATAATCATTGATAAATTTGTAACAATTAATATAGGTTATTATTTGTAATTTAGATGATAGTAAGTATAAAATAGTGAAAGCAGGATAAATAAATGTTTATGTCGAAGTTATAAAGCAATAAAACAGAAGTAATCATAATTACCGAAGTAATCTAGTATAGCATAATGGATTTAAGTATTATTTTTATGAAAGTTTATATATGGAGGGTGTTTTTAATGCCATTATTCTCAAAAATTAAAAAAGCTGAGAAGACAAAAATTGTTATTTCTAATGATGTAGAAAACTATACTATTTATAAGGTTTTGGATAAGGATACGCAACAAAAAATCAATTATATTAAATTAACAAATTTTCAAACAGATAGTTTAAAGCAGTTGAGTCCTATTGTTGAAGCTAGAATAGATAGTATAACTAATGCTTTTTATGATGAAATTATGCAAGTAGTAGAATTAAGAGCTATTGTAGATAAACATAGCTCGGTTGCTAAGCTGAAGCAAACATTTAAAAAATATATATTGAGTCTGCATAACAGTTCAATTGATGATCAATACATAAAAAGCAGACAGACGATAGGACAAGTTCATGATAGAGTCAAGTTACGTCCTGAGTGGTTCATGGGTGCATATCATATTTTAAGAAAGACGCTAATTCCATTAATCGTTGAGGAGTATCAGCATGAGCCTCAAATAATGTCTGATATGCTAATCGCTCTTGATAATAAAACTACTTTTGATAATGTATTAATGATAGAAGAATATATTAAAAGTTTTACATCACAGATGCTAGAAATTGAACAGGTAAAACAAATTCAATTTCAATTACAAAATGATAGCCAAAATTTAGCCGCAGCAGCTGAAGAAACAACGGCGTCTTCTAATGAAATGTCTAGTACAATGTCAAATATTAGAAATGAAGCATTAGAGGCAACGAGCTATGCTAAACATGTAATGGAATTAGCGCAAATAGGCGGTAATCAGATTAAAGCAGTAACAGAAGCCATGAAGGAAATAGAAGAAGACTTTAAAGATATGCAAATAAATGTATCAGGATTAAATGATAGTTCTAGTCAAATAGCTAAAATTATAGACACAATTAGCCAAATAGCTAGCCAAACTAATCTATTAGCATTAAATGCATCAATCGAAGCAGCTAGAGCTGGAGAACATGGTAGAGGGTTTGCTGTAGTTGCTGAGGAAGTAAGGAAATTAGCTGAAGATACGGACCGAGCATTAAAAGATATTGCAGAAAAGATTAAAATTTCTAGAAAAGATACTAATGAAGTTTTAGTAGCCATGGGTAAAACATCCAACTCTGTAAATGATGGAACAGTTTTAACAGAACAGACAATAGAAGGTTTTAATAAAATTATTGATTCTGTACAATCAAATTTAAAAATCACAGAAAGTGTAGCCAATGGCATAGATATTAATACCAGTATAGCTCAACAGATTAGACAAGCATCAGAAAATGTAGCAATGCTTGCTGAAGGTCTAGCGAATTTAGCAGGGGAATTAAGCTAAATTGACAAAATAGCAAAAACCAATTTATTATTTGGTTTTTGCTATTTATTATATATTACTTCTATAATTACTAATTTGATGAAAAACCTTGTGGGCAATAATTGTAACAAAAACAACTAAAATTAATTCTTTGAAAATAAAAGGGAGTGCACCTATAATAACTGCTTGGTAAATACTGATTGGAGTAAGAGTTACAAAATTTATAATTAAAAACATATATATAACTCCTATTATGTAAATAATGATTATACCTACCAGATTAGCTAATAAAAAGGTAAATAGGTTTTTTTTCTTTCTATATTCAATGATTTTACCAATAAGATAACTGCTTATTATGAATCCTATAATATAACCAAAGCTTGGTTTAAGTATGTAACTAATTCCTCCACCTTGCGCGAACACCGGCAATCCAATTAATCCTAATATTGCGTATAATAATTGACTAATTGCGCCTAATTTACTTCCTAATAAAGCACCAGAGAGAATAACAAATAATACTTGTAAGGTCAAAGGAATTGGGGATATTGGAATTGGAATTTTAATCAATGATCCTATTATAGTTAATGCAGTAAACATGGGGACTAAAACGATATGTAATGTTGGCATACAGCACATCCTAACTATTATCCGGAGTATTGTTAACAATAAAGAGTGTAATGGTTAACAATACAGAGATTATAGTATGGGTGTTATTTTGTCAATATAAAAATAGATATGATTGAAGACAAAAATTATTTTAATAATTACAGTAATACATACAGTAAAGGATGAAGAATATTATGATTAAGAAATATAGCGTTTGTTCACTTGATTGTCCAGATACGTGTAGATTAGAGGTAACATTAAATGGAATTGGAGAAATTTGCAAAGTTACTGGAGATAGCAATCATCCAATTACTAAAGGATTAATATGTAATAAAGTACGTCATTTATCGGAACGAGTATATCATTCAGATAGAGTATTAACACCGCTGAAAAGAGTAGGCAACAAGGGAGAAGGAAAATTTACAGAAATATCATGGGATGAAGCAATAGACGAAATCTATTATCAATTTCAAAAATGCATTAGTGAATATGGATCTGAGAGTATACTGCCATATAGTTATGCTGGGACAATGGGTGTAATTAATAACAGTTCAATGGACCGTAGGTTCTTTCACAAATTAGGAGCCAGTAGATTAGAGCGAACAATTTGTTCATCTGCAGGTTCAGCTGGATATGCATTTACTATGGGTTCGAATATCGGGATTAATCCTGAAGATACGCATTTAGCGGAATTTATAATAGTATGGGGAACAAATTTAATTAGTACTAACATTCATCAATGGAAATATATTGATCAAGCAAGGAAAAAAGGGGCAAAAGTTATTGTTATAGATATCCATAGAAATAAGACTGCT